>Ga0325404_1005013_pt1 | contig 13993 bp, 4 predicted proteins | sample PopdelMetagenome_18_FD_205664 | JGI IMG/M metagenome (GOLD analysis project Ga0325404, IMG submission 205664) | Populus deltoides microbial communities from Bellville, Georgia, United States - Xylem-Control-R1 | ecosystem: Host-associated > Plants > Phyllosphere > Stem > Wood/Secondary xylem... | reverse complement strand
CAAAGAATAAACTCTAATTATTTAAATGAAACAGCAGAATGACAGCAAACGAATTTCAAAAAAATGGCCAGTGCTTCTCCGGTTGAGGTGGCCACCACAATCACCGTCGGAAACTGCTGGCGTTTAACAACATGTACGGCTTCTATGTTGGTCAATGCTTAATAAATAGTCCTTGAACTAAAAGTTTTTATTATTCACCACCTCAAACTTTCAATGGTTTCTCAATTAGCCCTTTCCCATTGGATTCCAAGTTTCACCATGAACTAAGAGAGCCCGTTTATTTTTATTTTTTATATTTTAAAATTATTAAAAAAAATAATTTTTTTATTTTAAATTAATATTTTTTTGATGTTTTCATATCATTTTAATATGTTAATGTTAAAAATAATTTTTATAAAATAAAAAAACTTTATTTTGATGTATTTTCAAGCAAAAAAACATTTTGAAAAGCAAACGATACTACACTCCCAAATACTCATCCAAGAACTTAGTTAAAATAGCCACTAAAATTCTGAAATTCACATTTTTTTTATAGAAAAACTAGAATTCACTTAAACTACTAATACAAAACTTGTTTCTTTTTCTTTTTCTAATAAAAAACTGAAAAACATGTTCTTTTGGTAAGAACGAAGATGAATATCTGTTTGTTGCATAAACTATAGCTATAATTATAAAGTTTCATATATATATATATATATATATATATATATATATTTTGGTTTTTTCACTCACATGGCTCCCATAGGAACTTGCTCATTGTTTTGTTTATCGTTCAGCATGAATCTGCCAGGAGTAGTGGAACTGCATGCAGGCATTACATGGTTTCCACTTCAGCAACCAATAGGTTAGTTTCAAATATATATAATTTCTCATGCTTCCTCAGATTGGATAATAATCCTTTGTTTATTATTCAATGATTGCGTGCTTTGCCCTTCTGACCCTTAATTAACTAGATAAGACCTTATACTATTGTCAACCATGCATTAATCTAATTAGATGAAATTAAGTCTCTGATCAAGACAATCAATATCAGTTTAATTTTATATTCATTAATATGATAGGTTGCTCAGGCAGTTAATTTCCAGTACTACTACAACGTTTATAATTATCATAGCTTAATTTTAAATGTTAAGAAGTATATGAAGTTAATTATATATGCTCAAGCAATCTCGTAATCTGTACATCCAATCATCTAGCTGCAGAATTAGATCCTATACAAGGGAGAAAGGTGATCATTAGAAGGAAAATGAAGTGTAGATTAACAAAATATCGCAAGCAGCAGAGCATCGCTAGAACAACCAAGTCACTCAAATATATGAGCACTGTTGTGCTTCCCAAACCTCAGATTTGACAGTAGAACAAGGGCTTGCACTGGCCAATTTCACCAACAAGGGATTGATTAGTTCTATGTTTTCAAAGATTGCCATTGTTTATTCACCAACCACCCGATCTTTTTGCACAACTAAAAAGGAAAAGAAAGGGAAAAGAAAAGAAAAAGAAAATATAAAATGTAATTTTTAAAAGAATAGAAGCAAAATGAAAAAATAAACAAACTATAAGAGAGCTCATGTAATTTAAACTTAAAAAAATCTCAAATTTAAATATTATTTTATATAAATAAAAGTAATAATATTAACTATCTTTGACTGAATGTCAGAGCTAAGGATAACTATTAGCTTACACATCATACATGGTAGGGGGAAAGAGAAATGGAAATCCTGCATAGGAACATAAGAAATCATCTATTTCAGCAGATTGTCTGATTAGGATTGATTCCAAATGAGATTAAATTCAACGCACCATCCATGATTGTAATTAAAAACTCGTAATGTTTTCTCACATTATGGATCGTTAGAGTGCAAAAATCTAGAGGAACAGTCTCCACTTACCTCACCTGGGAGAAGCTATGATCTCAAGCTCTTAACTAGATAGCTAGATCTAAATCAAGCTACGTAGATAAACGAAAATGAAAATGGATTTTATAATGTTGAGGCTACCGGTACAGATCATATAATGTTGCATGAAATTGTCCTTTCCAAAAAATAAAAGAGTCATCACAGTTTCATTTACTTTCGAATCAATATATTGGGATTTGTATTCTCCTTTTTCATAAAAATATGTGAGATTTATGAATAAGTAATTGCATGATGGCCGGGTTTTGTGTTTTCATGAAGAGAAATTACAATGTAAGTATTTAATAATTTCATAATAATAAATGCCTCCAACATGGGTTTCAAATAGTTATTACTAGATATTAATGTAAGAAAAATTGATCAGACCATATAGAAAAAACAATATTATTAAATATGACCTTCAACCTTGAAAACTCTCAATCCCACTTTTTATTTATTCCAAATTTGAAATTAAATTATACAAGAATTGCTTTGATGTAAAAAGTAAAAATAAAATCATTTTAAAAAATAAAATAAAAGCAAATAGTCAATGAGTTTTTACCTGATTTTGATTAAGTTTGTCTTAGATTGAACGAGTCATGAGTTAACCTAATATTTAAATTTTTTCACACTGGACCCCCCTCCCCAAATTTCTTTTGAAACATGGCCTAGCCTAGGCCCAGGATTAACTTGTTGGGTTGAACTGAGTTAAAAAATTATAGTTTTTTAAATGGGGTGCTTTCAATTTAATTACTAGGCAGGATCACGAGTTTAAAGATTTAACACATGTTGACATCATTTTTTTTTAGCTCCGATCAAATTCTTTTAAGTTTTTTATTTTAAAAAATAAACCTTGTTATTTTCTCTAGTTTCCTTTCAATTATGTTATCCTCATCTTATGATCTACATAAGAGGTTTGGTCGGGTGGTCTAAGTTTATTTTAGGCTGTTTTTTTTATCCTTTCCAGTTTCATCCTTCAAAACTCGATTATTTTAAAAATTAATCTCTTCTTCTTGCTTTCTTTTTTCTTTTTTATTTTATCTTTTATTGGGTTATTATGTTCGTATGATCCTGCTTGTAAGTTTTGGTGACCTCATCCAGGTTTGCTATCACTTTGTTTTTTTAGATATTTTTTTGTTCACTAATTTTTTTCCCAATTGATCCATTCATGTTTGGATTCTTAGAAATTGATAATCATTTTTTTTTAATTTTGTTTTTATTATATCGTATTGTTGATTTTTCCCTTCTTTAAAAACACTTGACAACATTTGAGTATTATTTTTTAATGTTACAAAAAATTCAGCCTAGCTTGCGATAAAACACAGACTACCTATCTAGTATATATATCTATTTGTCTAGCTAGATGGGAAACCACCTGGATACATTTAGAGTTTCAATTCGCACCCGATGAAGTGTTCATTCACAACCTTTGCCGATAAGTAACCCGATGCAAAACTAAGTATGAAATGTGTTCCCAATTAAGAGAGACGTTGTTGAAGATGAAGTCATTTTTAGTAACCCAGATTGACTAAAGAACACAATTTAGAACAAGACATAGTGATTAAACCCGACATGGACGAGTTAATCCAAGTAATCCTAGTCAATTTAAAACTACATAATTTTAATATTAAAAAAATTAAAATAATATTATTTTGATAAACAAAATTAAACTTTAATGAAGTCCAACAGGTCTGTTTTAATCAACTTCCACCAAATTTATTTACAAACCTGACAGATTCCAAGTTTACAGGTAATGAAGCTAATCAAGGAGCGAAGTTGGACTTGGCAAGGCCTAGTTTAACATCTGTATGAAACAATGTACAGTAACTTCCCTTGCTTTCGTCCCTAGCAAAAAAATCTTCGTTGCTGAAACAAAATAACTACAAATTTTTTTAATGTTATGTTATGGTCATGAAGTACTAGCTTTGTCGCAAATTTTATATCAATTTCTTTTGGTTTTGACACGTGTTTTTTTATTATAAATTCTTGGATGAATCATTATTAAAAAAAGGGACATGAATGAGAAGATATATAGACAACGTGCATGGCACAATAGCACTATAAGAAGTTTAATTTGATCATTCAATTCATCAATTGATTTCAATAACATATAATTTCATGATTTCGAGAAACATATATGTATCATATTCTAATATAAATTTCTGTGTGAGAACATTTAATTATCATATTAATTTGATTTGTACAATTCAGCTTGATCCCTTCACGATCGCTATCATTTCACCTTTTCTAGAAATGAATCCGTCAAAAAGTCCACACGCACACACACATTAATTAACAAGAGCCAAATGCATTGAAATTCTCCTGTTCCCCAAATGGTTACTCAATATATATATAATTAATTGTTCTCTTATTGTCTTTCTAAATATTTTTTACAAGATCCTGGATATGTGGGGTAACACATATTTCCCCTTTATGCATGGGTGTCATGGAGTTGTGGATTTGAACGTTAAAGTGAGGGATTATAATTAAGAACGTCAGTTCATTGATAAGAAAGAAATGGTATTCTAATCATCCATTAAAAAACAGTATTTCTTGTTTGGATAATTATACCAAATTATACTATGTATGATGTAATTGCATAGTATAATTTGATAATGTATTGTTTGGATAATTGTACGGATATATATATGATTATTAAAAAAGATCGGTAATAACACGATCGAGATGGGAAAAGGATTAAGTTTTGGCTTGATAACTGGACAGACAATGACAGCTTGGCAGAGAAGTTTCCTACACTATTTCAGTTATCCAACGATAAAGAAGCCAGCCTAGACAAGATGAGAATGTGGGACGATCATGCATGGTGCTGGGTTTTTTCCTGGAACAGAGTTTTGAGAGGCAGGAATACTGGACTTCTTGCTAAAAATGTACGCTATTCTGTCAAGGGTGCAATTGGACAAAGAAATAGAGGATAGGCTTGTCTGGAAAGCAAATAACACAGGAAGATTCTTGGTTAAATCTCTCTATGGACTTTTAAATCCCAGTCCTCCATTGAACACTGTCTTCTCCTTTAGGGGGATTTGGAGAGGTCTCGTCTCCCCTAAAGTGGAGGTTTTTTTGCTGGATGGCTATCATCAACAAAATCAACACCCGTAGCATGTTAGTTAAAAGAGGTATCTTGGATACCTCAGCTCCAAACTGTCCTATTTGCCTAGTTGAGGAAGAAATGGTCGACCACCTTTTTATCCATTGCTACAAGCACTGGCTCATTTGGTCCAAAATCATCAACTGGTGTGGCTTAGCTTGGTGTTGTCCAAGGAACTTGGCAAATCTCTTCTCTCAGTGGGACTCTTTGGTTTATGAAAAATTTCAGAAAAAAGCATGGGTGATGTTGTTCTTCTTTGTGGCATGGTCTATGTGGCTTCTCCGCAATGATGTGATATTTAAGCAGAAGATCCCAAACTATGATACTCTGTTCTTCCTTATTGTTACTTGACTTTGCTTATGGTTAAAGGCTATAGAACCGGATTTTCCCTACTCCTCTTCAGATTTGCTAAGATTTGCTGAAGGTTTGATTCGATGGACTAATTCTCAAACTTTGAGGACTGGTGTTATGTGGTCTCCCCCTATGACTAATAGATTCAAATGGAATGTTGACGGATCCTCTATCGAAAAACCTGGCCCCTCCAGAATAGGTGGTGTTTTGCGGAATCACCATGGAATACTTTTAGGTATTTTTTCTTTGTTGGTTGGGATCTTAGACTCCAATGTAGCTGAGCTGAGAGCAGTAGTCAAAGCTATCGAATTATCAGCCTCTAATTGCTTCCTACATCATAAATATATTATTATTGAATCTGATTCTGCCAATGTCATTAGCTGGATGAATAATCTTCATAATAGGCCTTGGATTCATCATAAACTCTTCTCTTCAGCTTAGAGGCTAGCTTCATGTTTTGATTCAATCACCTACACTCATTCTTACCAGGAAAGTAATCACATGGCAGATCACCTCGCTAAACAAGGAGTGCACAGAATATCTGATTTTGTTGCTTGGCTATGACCCCCCTAGATAATCTGTCGATACTATGTTTAGCCTCTGTAGATTGTGGTATTTTGAGGCAATGTTTTGGTTACTATGCAGGGAACAGATAGTGGAAAGATCTTAACTGATCCGAAGATTATGTTTCTATATTTAGCTAGTTAGCTCAGCGAATTTCTATTCTGTATAATGTGATTGCATAACACAATTATGTTTTATTTAATCCTATCAGCTTCTTTAAAAAAAAAACACAATCGAGATGCAAAAGATCTGTTATGACAGATCAAGTAACAAAAAATTCAATAAAATCATTCAATTGGCTTCGGCTGTACTTTTGGAATCTTGTATATCAATGCTATAGGGTTTTCATTAAATTGTTGTGATTAATGTAGATTAATTGCATCTATACACATGAAGATTAAGCACTTAAATACAATTAAACATATATATATAAAAACACAGGAATATAATCTTATAGTTTGGGATATTGTAATTCATAATTATATAATCACTACTAATCACGCACCCCCCAATCCCAAATCTTAAATAACAATGCTTTGATGAGAATTTCGAAGAACAGAAACAATCCTGTGATGAGTATCATAAATTTAATTCAAGATATTCATTAAGACAGTGTTGTTTATTAAATGGTAAATTTAATTATATAAAAAAAAACTCTTTGCCATATCAGCTATGCATCTATTCGTAATGTATTTGATCTATGTTTAAAATATGTGATTGATTATATGAACTCCTCGAAATAATAAAAATAAATAAATTAAAGATAGTGTATCGATCTTCGTACATAATTCTCAACAAATGAGTTTATAAATTCAATATTTAAATTAAGAGAAGGGAAATTAAAGTAAATAGTAATGATTAAATTAAATGAATATAACTTGTAAAATCAAATTATGTGGGACACAAATAAGCATGCCAACGAAAATCCTGGTATCTAAAACCAAATTTATTATTCATTAAGTATAAAAATCATATTTTTAGATTTGATATTCAGATGTTCTTACCTCATTATAATTTATTATTCAAAATTAAATCAAAGATTTAATTAGATGTTCTTACCACCATAAAGAGTTTCGAGAATCTTTATAAAAGAAGATAATTAATTAGTGTTTGCTTTGTCTAATTAAGTTTGAGACGTGGGGGACAGACTGGAACGTCCTTGGGACGAATCTCATTGCAAATTTTTTTATAACTCATGATAAAGAAAGGGTGATTTTCAAGATATTACAATATTTGAATTGTTTCTTTATTCATTATTTCTGGATATGTATCATAATAATGCTGATCAAATTACGTGTGGGGAAAAAACATTATATTATATATTAAAAATCCTGGGGTGGGTCGACATATTGTCTATATGAACAATAAACCTTCTCGAGTTGTTTTTTTTTGTTTTTTCAATTCATTTACATCTATTTTTTATTTGATTCTTCAAAAAGAATTTTACCACAAATGTTTTTCTTTTCCATTATATCTTTTTTTTATTAAATCCTTCATACTTTTTTAATGGAATATAATTATAAAATTTAGACTGGATTAACATGACCCTACAAGGTTTAATTATTGAGTGAAAAAAATGATTTTTAAACTCGTTTTGAATATAATTTAAAAAATGAGCTTAAATTTTAATTTATTATTTTTGTGGGTTTAATATTTTTATTTTTAAAGTGAGGATTAAATCTTGTAACCTGTTCCAAATCATTTACTTAAAATTATTAGCTTTTATCAAACATGTACATAACAATTTAGGAAATCAGAGCAAGAATACAATAGATAATTTTATGATCAGATATAAGCACAATAAAACTTATTATAAATAAAATATTTTGAGGTAATGTGTTTTTTCTTTAATATATAATCAATGAAAACTCGTACCGTAAATTATATAATAATTCTTTATTATCCATTTTTAAATCACTCATATTTTAATTTCGCCTACAACTGTCTAAAAATATTTATTGAATTTGGAGGAAAGGAGTGGATACCCACTGCCTTACAGAGTCCGAAGAAATGGTGCTTGATAGGACCTCCGGCATTGCGAAAATTGGCACTGTTTTTATTTATTTATTTATTATTATTATTGAAGTATTAACACGTGTTGTAGAAATTGCTTCAAAAGGAGTTTCAATTTATTAAACATCCCATTTTTAATTATGCTCTGTTTTTCATGCATATTGATTTTATATATATATAATTTGGGGGTGTGTTTTTATATGAAAAAAAAATCTAATATTTAAATGCATCAAACCGATATAAAAAAATGTTGATAAAATAATTTTTTTAAAAAATATTATTTTTACTTAATTTACTAATTAGCAAAAAATGTTTTTTTTTTTTTACTTTCATAACTATGTTAAGAATTCATGTTACTTTGAATAGTAAAAGATTTAATAGTTGACTGGAGGAATTTTTATTGCCTCGAATAGTGGGAAATTGTTTTTTTTTTTTAGGGAACGTTATGTGTATAAAAAATTATTATTTGTTTAAGAGACTGTTATTTAATTGATAGGAGGAATTCCTGTTAATTATATGAAACAGCGGGAAATTAGGAAGAAATAAATTTATTATTCTTCGTGAAATTGTAGAGCCTCTAGCCATTGCCTTTGAATGGAATCTGTTTTTACAAGAAGACAAATTGTTACTTCAACTTCCAAGAGCCGAACTAGGCCCGATAGAGATTTAGGCCCATAATTTACAAATGGGTCCAGTATCAATGGATTTGATTTTTCAGATTGTCTAAAATATTCTGGGCCCAATGAGCCCTAAAATGTTTAGGGTCTTGAATCCATTCAACTTCAACGATTTTAAGGCACCCAATAATGATAATTGTTATTAAAAAAATATTATTTCCAAGAAAAGCGCGTCATGTAATTTCACTAAGCTATTTAAAGGTTGATTGAAAATATAATAGTTGTTTTTTAAAAAATATTTTTTATTTCAAAACACATCTAAATAATATTTTTTTATTTTTAAATGTAGTAGTGGTTTTTTTAAAAATATTTTTCATTCCAAAACACATCTAAATAATATATATTTTTTTATTTTTTAAAAATTATTTTTGAAATCAGCATATCAAAATAATCTGAAAACATCTAAACATATTAATTTGAAGTAAAATAAAATTCAATTTTTTTCAAAAATACTTCTAAAACATAATGTAAAACTAAGGTTGTTAAAATCGCGAGTTGACTCTTAAAATCTTACGATTTTACGAGTCAACATGTATATAACGTGTCAAATCGGGTTAAAACTCGAAAACGGTCAAACTCAGTTAAAATCGGTAAAATCAGACCAATTTTATGATTTTGACCGAGTTTGACCGATTTCAAGTTTTAACCCGCAAAAGTTAAAAAATTTATTGTCTCCCTGTCCGAGTCCCTTGACACTTCACTACATAGTCCCCACTCCCCAGTCTCTCATTTCCTCGCTGCCCAAATCTCAAATTTTCAATCTTAGCAGACTAACACCAGCATTAGAGGATCTTGGCTATGGAAAAGCCTTATACTGTATTTTAGGCCGGGAAGATATGATCGGGGGATCGAAACCATGGGAAGACAGAGGTAGATGATGAGGAATCAAATGAGCAAAATAAGAGATAGGAATACTTATATAGAGAGAAATACTGTGTTTTAGACTAATCATTTGTTAACTACAAAGAGATACGACAAAGACTCAGAGAGAACTTGAAATGCATGTCTTGCTTGATGGGATATTTGGACATTATTTCTAGGACTTGTTACTAACATAAAAAAGGTGGAAGATGAGGTGGCATAAGATTAAATTGATGTCATTCCATACGTTTTTGTTCTTGTTGTCACAGGTTCACTGTATTGGTCTCTGTTAATTTTTTTTTGAAGTTGGTGATATATCTTAGAATATTGTATCATCTCACTAGTTGCCTGCAGTGTGTTTCAAGACCTGTCCTCTAGAAAATGTTCTGAAACTCTATCAATAAAACATAGTTGTTCAATTTTATTTTTTTTCTTTTTGTATTTTTAAGTTATTTAAATCATGTATGAATTTTTATTTGAATTATGTATTTTAAGGTGTTTGAATATTTGTATTGTTTATTTCATTTTTATTTTAATTATGTTATATTATTTACTACTTGACTGAAATTGTCAATATATAATTAATTAAAATATTTTTCTTGTGATTTTATGATCCAAGTTTATATTGTATATTTCGTGTCGTGTCATGACAACCTTGTAAAACACTACCTTAGTTATGCATGCAATTTAGTTTCTATATTATTTCATTCAGCTTTGAAGTTGTACCAAGCCAGCTTTTGAGTTTAACTTGAAAAAAAAAACAGAGAATGCCAAATACTACCTTAGTTATGGAAATTCTGGATTGTTCAAATTTGGAGAAGAGGTGCGAGAAAAAAAGAAAAAGAATAGGACATTTCTAATAAAGATAGCTCACATCCCTTCCATTCGAATCAACAATAAAGAAATCCAATGATACTTGGATTGTTCAAAGGATGACGACTTCATATGGCAATTTAAATTAGAAATGATCATTTTTAGTTCACTTTGGTTTTTATAAATTTTTTTTTAAAAAAACTGAAACCAAATTAAAAGCAGTTCAAACCGACCGGTTTCAGTTCAGTTTTTTAGAATAATAACCGGTTCAAATCGGTTTAACTCGGTTTTTTTGGTTTGGCTCGGTTTTTTGACACTTTGAATTACTAATGATCATTTTCGATTCGGTTCGGTTTTTATAAAAAAAAGTAACCAAATTGAATTAAAAAAAACAAACCGGTTCAAACCGACCGGTTTCGGTTCGGTTTTTTAGAACAAAAATCGGTTTGGCTTAGTTTTTTTCTGGTTCAGTTTGGTTTTTTCGGTTTGGCTTGGTTTTTTTGGTTTGGCTCGGTTTTTTCTAGTTTGGCTCAGTTTTTTTCGGTTTGGGTTTGGTTTGGTTTTTTCGGTTTTAGGCTTATAAAACCGAAACCAAACCAAACCGATCAGTTTTTTTAAAAATTGTAACCGGTTTAATCAGTTTTTTTTCACGGTTTGATTTTTTAAAATTTTTTTTAGCTTTTTCAATTTAATTTATTTTTCAGTTTTTTTACTTATCCCTACTTTGAATACGAGAGTAAGCTTCTCACCCCCGGAAAGTTGAAAGCAAGCCTCCACACTATTTCACTTAAACCACCATCAAAATCTTTCATTTTCATTAATATAAAAAATAAATAAATTTCTAATAAAATTATTTTTGATAGATTTTCAACAAAAATATACTTTTAAAAAACACATTATATTACAATACAAAATATACTTGAACATCTACTTATCTTTTTTCTTTTTAATTTAGAGACCGTTAAATTTGACGTTTCAAAAGAAAATATTCTTAAAAAAATTTGAATTATTATTTTTATTTAAAATTATTTTTTTAATATTTTCAGATTATTTTGATACACTAATATTAAAAATAATTTTTAAAAAATAAAAATAATTATTTTAATTTATAAACAAATAAAAAAAAACACTTAAACAAAACCACTGCTTCAATCCATGCTAATAAATTTCAACCGATCATGTTAGAAGATGGGCTGGCACAAACCTGGTTTTTTTTTTTCATAACCTCTTAATGTACATTAAGATGAGAAAAAAAAAACTTTAAATATATAATGGATTAATGAAACTTATTTTATATGATCTAATAAATAATTAATGTATATTCTTAAATTTGTTTTTAGGATGCGTTTGTTTGGAGTTTAATTTTTTGAAGTACTTTTTAGACTTCAAATTTATTTAAATTTTAGATGTTTTCAATGATTTTAATATATGAATAATAATAATAATAATAATAATTATTTTAATATATTATAAATTAAAAGGTATTTTTACAAAAGGACTAAAAACACAAACTTATCATCATGTTGTTTGGTATTGTGGTAGCTTTTGTGGTTGTGATTTGAAAAAAGTTGTTTTATAAAAAATACTTTTAATTGAGGTTGGTTTGATATTTACATATGTTTGGTTAAAACTGTGGTTGAATTTGAGGTTGAACAAAAAATAGTTTAATGTGTTTAGTTAAAAAATTGTTTTTCAAATTGAGGTTAATATATATATATATATATATATATATATATATATTTTGATGGTTTTGAATTTAAATATTGTAGATTGAACTATTGTTATTACATCATGAAATAAATAATACTTTATATAAAATATTTTTTATTGTTTAATTAAATTATCTACAATTCGATCACGTATGAAATAAATTCAATAAGGACTACAGTTTTCTTGGTTTCTTGCGCAACAACATCAAGTAAAATATAATCAGGAATAAAATTAGGATTGCGATCAAATCCTGTAAATGTTATATCATCAATTAAAAATAAAAAAAATTAATTTAATTTTTTCTATTGGATCAGACCCTATTCAATGTATTTAGTTTTGGATCGGATTGGGTCTGGTCCGACCAGAATCATATACCACTATTCACGTGAATATAAAGGCATGGTCTACTGTTAATGTGAATAGAACCACAGTGGAGATCTGCATAGCTCTACTGTTCACTTAAGTGAACAGTAGAGCTCTCCACACTGAAAACAGCACAATGCTGCTTTCAGTTGTCTGTGTTTGTAACGCAAGAATGACTGGGGTCCACGCATGTAAATCAGCTTTTCATTTGTTAACAACCATCTGTTTTCGTGGTTAGCATTAGATAGCGTGCGGCTTGGTTAGATAGCCCAGTCATTGGAGAAGAATAGACTATAGAGTGCAGGGAAGACAACGTTTACTAACCAAGTCAATTCATGGATATAAATGTTTTATTTTTTTAATGTAGAATTTAAAAATTTTAGTATATATTTTATATTTATAAGAAAAACATTTATATTTTTTTAATGTAAAATAAAAAAAATCAATTTAAATATTTAATTTAAAATGATAACATAATATTTTTTTAAGGTGAAATAAAAAATATTTTGAAATAATTTTTTAAAATTTATTATTTAAATATAATTTAGATTTATATAATTTTTTTTAATTGTTTTATATGAAATATGAAATATTTAAATATTTTTTTAAATTAATTTAGTTTAATCTATATAACTTGAAATTTGACTTTTTTACCGGGAAAATTGTCGAATTGGGTTGGATAACTATAGCGTAGATAGCGGGCGGCTTGGTTAGACAGTACAGGTTTACAGCCACTGGAAAAGAATTGAGTGCAGGGAAGACGACGTTTACTAACCAACAAGTCAATTAAAGTAGACAAATGTTGCCTTCAAATCACAGCCATGTTCCATTTCTCATCTCATCCTGTTTAGTCAAGGATCTTAGCAGAAGAAAAGCCCATCACCAAACACTTACACCTTTTCCATTTCTCATCTCATCCTGTTTTATCTTCTCCGTATTTGCTTACCATTAATTTGCTCACCTCCTCTGCTTTTCGTTTTCCTTGCACTTTTTCTACTTCTTCTCTACAACCATTTCTTTTCCATTCCAAAACAAGCTATGGCTGATGCAGTTCTTTCTGCTCTCGCGTGTACAATCATGGGGAAGTTGGATTCCTCATTTCTTCGAGAGCTTGGACTTGCTGGGAGCCTAGAGACTGAGCGTGAAAATCTCAACCGCACGATCAGAACGATTCGAGCTGTGCTTCAAGATGCTGAGGAGAAGCAGTGGACGAGTGAGGCTATAAAGGCGTGGCTCAGAGACCTCAAGGATGCAGCTTATGATGCTGATGATTTGCTAAGTGACTTTGCAAATGAAGCTCAGCGGCATCAGCAGCGAAGAGATCTCAAAAATCGAGTACGACCCTTCTTTTCTATCAATTATAATCCACTTGTTTTTCGACGAAGAATGGTGCATAAATTGAAGAGTGTTCGAGAAAAATTAGATGCCATTGCCATGGAGAGACAAAAGTTCCACCTAAGAGAGGGGGCCGTGGAGATAGAAGCACGTAGTTTTGCTTGGCGTCAGACTGGGTCAGTTGTGAATGAATCAGGAATTTATGGAAGGAGAAAGGAGAAAGAAGATCTGATCAACATGCTGCTCACCAGTTCCGATGATTTCTCTGTTTATGCTATATGTGGAATGGGGGGGCTGGGTAAAACAAC
>Ga0325404_1005012_pt1 | contig 13994 bp, 9 predicted proteins | sample PopdelMetagenome_18_FD_205664 | JGI IMG/M metagenome (GOLD analysis project Ga0325404, IMG submission 205664) | Populus deltoides microbial communities from Bellville, Georgia, United States - Xylem-Control-R1 | ecosystem: Host-associated > Plants > Phyllosphere > Stem > Wood/Secondary xylem... | reverse complement strand
GGGTAACGAAACATTCAAATGTTAATTGTTATAGTAAAGATATGAAAAATGTGTATATGTACGAGACTTTAAGGAATTTTCCTTGTTAAGGTTTGAGAATATTGGTTTGATTGTATGTGATGATTATATCCTTCATGGTACCGGGGGGGGGGGTGTAGGCATAGGATAAGAACAAGGGGCGATAGCTCATTTGCAAGCTCCACGTAGGTGCTTTGCATCTTTTTTATGCTTAAAATGTTTCTTAAACTTTTAAGAACTATAATTTCTTTAAATGTACAGGTAATTATATAAATGTTAATGAAACATAGGATTGACTTGATTAGCTACCCTGAGTAAAGCTACTGATATAAGTGAATCTAATTGTCAGAATGTTTTAATTAATTAGTTATCCATATTGGAGCTAGTGACATCAGTGAATCAAATTGCTAGGATATTTTGATTGTCTAACTATTTGTATCAGAGCTGGTGGGATCATTGAATCAGGATGTTTTAATTGACTAGATATACATATCGAAGCTAGTAACATCAATAATATTGGCTGCTAAGATATTTTACAAACCAAATGGTTAATCATGTATTTAGAAGTAAAAGCTAGCAACGAAGTGCATAATAACTTTTTAGTTAAGGATAAGGAGGGTTTATTGTTGTGTTGCCAATTATGATTCTCTAAAAGCACAATCACCCTTAAATATCTTAGGGGATAGGGACGACTGCAATGACTTCCCTTTTAAATACTATAGTAAACCCCTAGCTTTTCCACTATTTGACGTTGTTAGTCTTTCCTCTTATTACTCCTATAATAGGACTACTTCCTCGAAGATAAAATATGTAAAACCATGTCACTCTTCAAGTCTTGTTAGCTTACACTCCTAACTAATAGTAGTACCTGAAAACCTCTGTGGGTTAATCTTGTATTTAAAAATAATGTTTTAAAGAAATCAAGGTGGTTCACCCATTCAAGTGTAATTAACTGGTACATAAATTGAAATGGTGAAAAACCCTCAACACAAACCTTGACAAGGGAAATGTGTATTTATATTTGAATAAATAGAGGGGAGATAGATCTTTTATCCCTTTATACGATCCCTATTATACTATATACTAATTCTTCTACTTAGCTAGATAAGCTAGGTTTACCTCACTTGTGTATATGTTCACAACTAGTTTCAGGGTTTCTTATCACCTTTTGAGGTCTCCTAGTCTATACCGAGGCTCTCTTAGCCTTAACAATCTAGAAAACTTTGTTTTTAATTTAAAAATACATGGAATAATCATTTTTTTTTATTATACTTAAATCTAAAAAAGTGTCTTCCATGTTTAAATTTTAAATGTTCCTAGATAATCAATATTACTATTGTCATTATGATCTAATTATAGTTTTTTTTATATAATTTAAAATCATATCTTCACTTACACTAGTAATTCCAAGAGGACTAAGATTGTCCATTGATTTATTTAGCCTACACCTATATTATAACTCCATATTGGATAATATCAAATTGAACATATATTTTGTCATATAGTTTTCTTGCTGCTATTTACATCTATATTTACTTGGCCTTTTATTAAAGTTTTCTGGCCTTCCTACTCGAGGTAGTCCTAAAGCTAGATTTAATCCAGTTCAGGTCTATCCTACTTGAAAGCTTTTATGGAATTCAGAGGGATATTTAACCTTATAGGATTTTGATGGCCAAGATCTGGTTGAATAGATGAGATTGATACACTAATCACTTACAAACTCTCTAAAAATCAAATTTAGTGGCATAAAAATGATGTAAAACACTCATAATAACTAAAAGAGGTTTTGTGGTTGATTTGAGGGTTTTTTTTTGTTAGATAATTCATTATGGTGTTTGATGTATCTAACTTGTTAAAAATCTCCATAAGACAGAGAATGCCTGAAAATAAAAATGGTTAATGTGAAGAAAAATCCAACTCATGGCCTTATATAGATCTGTCAACATAGTTGATTGGTTATCCATGATGAAAACCAAACCTATAGGTCGTGTCCAAGTTGTTCAAGAAGGTAACAATGAAGTAGCTGCGAGAGACAATGTCTTTCAACTTGATGAGTTAGTTGATCTATATTGAGTTGCTCTATCTACCAACTTAAAAAGAAAATTCAAGTTTTCATGTAGTTGAGAATATTTCTATTGATGTTGACGCAAATGAGTTATATGATATATTAAGAACCAGTAAGCATACAAAAGTAGATGAAGATGATGAGACTATGATGTACATGATGATGATGAAACTGAAGAAGAAGAAGACAATTGTGATTAAAAGACTTCGAACTAATTTTAAATGTAAAACATCAATGTGTAATGAAATTGACTTTAATGTAATTTTTTCATATGTTATTGTTTTACAATGAACTATTGTTAATACAATTGGAATATTTATTGTTGTGATTTTATTATTATATTATTGAATAGAAATGGTGTTACTGTATTGCGATTTCACTATATTCACAAGTTGTATAGACATGAAATACAAAAACATTAGGAAAAATGTTAGTATTTTATATCGATGGAATTACCGACAGCATATAAAATACAAACACAATTACTAAGAGAATATCTTGAGAGTTGAAAAAAAATTACAAAACGTTTTCACTGACAATTACAGTTAGAATTATCGACGGACTAAGTATCTAAAAAGCTTCCAGAGAGTTGAAGAAAAAGAATAAGACATTGCTATTAAAAATTATATATGGGATTATCAACAGACCAAGTCCCTCAAGAAGTTCTAGAGAGTCGGAAAAAAAATTAAATGACTTTATGAATGAAAATTACATATCATTGATGAAATTATCGACAAAAAGAAATTTCATTAGAGAATTTTGAGGGGTTTGGAAAATTTAAGTTTTATTGAAAAATTTTAGTGTTAATTAGCAATGGAATTTCCACTGGACATTAAGTGAGAGTTTGGAAATGCAGTTGTACCCGCATTTCCAAAACAATTATTTTTTTTGCTAAAAATTATTTTTTTGTATGTTTTGGATCGTTTTGATGCGCTGATCTCAAAAATAATTTTTAAAAAATAAAAAAAATATCATTTTGATACATTTCAACATGAAAAACACTTTCATAAGAACAACCCAAATAAACCCTAAAAACTAATAAATATTTAATTGTCAATCGGCAATTCCATCGATAAAAAAACCCCATTAATAAAAGACCAGAATCCCTAATTTTATAAGAACAACACGTCTTCTTTCTCTTTTCTCTCTCTATTAATTTTTTCTCTTTATCTTCTCTCTCCTTCTCTTTCCTCAATTTCTTCTCGTCCTCTATCCCTTTCTTCCCCTCTCTCTCTCTATCGTCCTCTTTCCCTCTCTTCCCTATCGCTCTATCCTTAATGCCAGACAAGTGAGAAGTCTTCATCCTACAAGTCAGGTAAATCTCCTGCTCTTTCCTTTTCTTTATTGCTAATATTTAGATTGAATGATATTTTTTTAAAAAAAATTATCGAGTTATGGTTGGGGTTAATTGTGATGAATTTTGCATTTATATCCATTATTTTGCTTATTATGTTATGAAATGGAAAAATTCCCATATTTAGTAATTTAGTGTAATGTGTTTGGAAACGTGAAAATGGGTAAATATATTTTGTAAAATATATTAGGATGTTACGATGATAAGTTTTTGCATTTTATGTATGAATATGTTACAATATTTATGAGATGATACGTTTTGCATTTTATGCTAAGGCTTTGAATACATAAATATTCTCAAATTTTGTAAGGGAAATATTAAATTCTTGAATAAAACTAAAAAAAATGTGTTCTATTTTTTAACTCGTTTAATTTTTAGTTCAATTGATATCCATATTTTCTAAAAACATTAAATTCTATAATTTCATTCTAATTAGTTTATCATGTAAAATCATTAGTTTCATTCTAACTCTTAAGTGATTTATAAAGATAAAATCCCCATGAAAGTCCTAAAATATTTGTTCTTGAGGAGATTTGAAACCAACCTTATTTGGAATTGGATTAGCAATTAGCATTAAATCATATAAATTAGCATTAATCATATTTCATGTACAGTAGGTAATTAGTATACAATATGCATGTTTAAGTTACCATGAGGCATTGGTCCAACAATTATGCATTCAAGGCTAAGGTGCTCATAGTCAAAGTGCTTGATTGGGTTTAAATCCCACATCCCAATTACATAACACACACACACACACACACACTAGTACATGCTTAGGAATCATGGAAAATTTAAAATCAACCTTTTAGTTTCAAAATTTAAAATCTTTAATTAGAATTGAAGGATGTAGCTTCATGCATAAACTCTAAATTCCTTTTATGTCTCAATAAATAGAAATAATGTGCAATAATTGTAAAATAGTTTACGATGTTATGATGTTAATTGAATTTTTAGAATGCTTTTAAATTAAATATTAGTCATAAATAAAATCAACTAGTTTGTTTTTTTATTTATTGATGTGTATTTATAGTTAATAGAATTTTGGGTAATATCCTGTATAAGAGATGTGCTGCCAAAATTTTCTAAAAATAAGATATAATGATAATGTTGTTACCTTTTTATACTTAATTTGTTTATATGACGAAGAAAAGGTCATTAGAGAGTAATATAGACATAAGTGTTGTTGGTTCTTCTAATAGTGCTTCTGATGATCATAATCAGACACCTCAGGCACAAACATCCTTTCTAAATGCAAGCTCATCGAGTGTTAAGTCGACTCACAAAGGGGGTGTTCCTTCTAAGGAGGATGTATACATTAGGAAGTATATTGTTTAGTGGAAGCCTAACCACAACATGTAAGTTTATTTTCCTTTCATGTACGATAAAAAACTAAACAACAATGAATAATTCTTGAATAATTAATTTTAAAGAATGAATGAAATTTCAGGTTTACAAATGTAAGACTCAAACTTTTGGCCCAAACTCAACCTAAGTTAACCTAGGTATATAAGAAAACATTATAAGAGAATTACTTTTCTCTCTTCTAATTCTTGTGGCCGTCATGACCCTCCCCTCATCAAACCAAGAATTTCAGTTTTTGATTTTGAATTTTGGGTTCAATAAAGGTGGAAGTAGCAAGTAAGAGGTTTTCTCTCATGTTACTTTTGATTGAGTTGTTTATGGAAGAATTAAAGAAGAGATTAGGGTTTATAAGGATTTGAAGTTTATGTTGTTAAGATTGATTTATGATTATTAAGGGTTTAATGTTTAATGATTGATTTTTAGTATGTTGTTAGAAATAAGGATTTGTGAGTTGATTTGTTTAAATTTATTTTTAAGGGTTAAAAAATTCATTTCAACCTTGCTGGAAAATCTGGATAGAATGGTCTTGAGGTTGAAGATGATAAAATTTTATTTTGGTCCTTGATCTATGAAAAATTACAGTTTAGTCCCTAAACTTTGTAAAAAAAATTATAATTTGACCCCTAAATGTATTTTGAGATTCTTGATAGTGTTATTATTAGGTTAATGATGATAATCTCAATTTGATAATTGATTCGGAATATATTCAGTTTGGTCCCTCAATTTTTGGAATTTAGAAAAATATTATAGTTCAGTCCTTAGTTCATTCTGGAAAGAATTTAGGATGGTTTATGGGTGAAATTTCAGTATGGCTATGTATTTACTGTTTGGTCCTCCAATTTTGGTAAAATTATGTTTTGGTCCTTGTTTTGTAAAATTATCATTTTAGTCCCTAAACTTAGGAAACTAAACCCGGTTTTCTTTTATGCATTAGAATATTTAAATTGTGTATTTTGGGTTGTTGTTTTAGTATATTTTATATATTTATTGTAGGTTCTCTTAACAATTCTCACTAGGATTTTCAGGTCTTTCATCTGATATTCCTTTTAGTTATATATTTTCCAGGTCAGTGAGATAATCTTTAATATACATATAACATAAATAGATATGTATGTTGATTATACGATGAGTACAACTAGTTAATTTCTTGAATATTTATATATGTTGCTTTATTTTCCAAGTACTCATTTATTCTTAAATTTGCACTCGTAATCTATCAAACTAAATTATATTCGATATGATATACGTTTCTTTGATGATTCTGTGGATACCTATTATACCTTGATGTAGGACTTGTCAGTAACTTCATGTTAACGGAGAGTAGTTAGCGTATGTGTACATAGTATTTTGTATACCTAGCTGGTGAGAGAGACATCAGTCTATGGTGACTGATCCTTCCACAATTCATTTGGTCACCTTCAGATGTCATCTGGTCATCTTCGGGTGTCATCTGATCTTTAAAATGTATTCCACTACTTTATGATATTATGCTTAGTACGTATATTTATATCAAGATAAATCAATTTGTAAATAATTAATATCTAAAATGTATATTAAATGTTATCCTCTCACTGAGTTGGTTGAACTCACCCCTCACTCTTAATATTATTACAGGTTCTTAGTTTCTGATAGTAGAGAGACTTTATTGAGTGTTCCTACTTCTTCAGTTTTGGTTGGTATGCCTTGCTTGTTTTGCGAGGCTTGCCTTTTAGTTTTGATTCGATATCTTAGACGCTCCACTGTTATCTTGTTTTAATTAAGCTTGGATTTTGACAATGTAATGAGTATTATGGATTATTGTTTTTTTTTAATTATTGATGAGAAGTTTTGAACTATCATTTAGTTTCATTAGTTTTGAATAATATAATATTTCTGGAAATTATGAAATGCTGCGTATTTTTAAATAACTTATTCTTTTGATATGTTCATTTTGACGCTTAACATAGGTTGAGTGTTCTTTCGACACTGGTCTTGCGTTGCCGGTCATGGACCTGAGATTCAAGTCGTGACAAAGGTAATATCAAAGCCTGGTTTTGTTAAAACCTTGTAATCTATTTTTTTTAAATCCTCGTAATATGTGGGCTTAGAATCCTTCTCGTCTTGTTGTGATTCCTATTTGTCTTCTTGAACTCTTTTTATTATTGTGTTGATATACATATGAGATATATGTATGTGAATATTAATATAAATACATCATTGAATGATTTATATATAATATATGTGTTTTTCATACATGTGTGATAATATTTGATATGAGTATATTCTTGGATATAATATATGTGGTGTATGTCTTTTTCATACATGTGAGGATTGTGTATGTGAATATTTGATATTAGTATATCTTTGAAAGTATTTGTATAATATGTGTATTTGATTAATAATATTTCTTGGAAATACTTAAGCATAAGTATTTGGTTTAAGTATATTTTTGAAAGTATTTGTATATTATATGTATATGAGTATGAAATATTTCTTGTAAGTATTTATGAAATATATGTATATGGATATGTGTGTGTGATATGGAGTGAGTAAGCATTATAAATAGTATTTAAAAGTATTTTGAATTATTATAAGAATAATATTATATCTAAACTAATTATGATTTGTTTGTATATCTGATTGTGATTGATTGATTTTAAAATATAAATCTAACATGAATTTTTAAGTGATTTTTGACATATAAATCTGATATAAGTATTTAAACGTATTTTGAATTATTATAAGAATAATATTAGTGATATTATAAATAGTATTCTAATATAGAATACTATTTATAATATCACTAATATTATTCTTATAATAATTCAAAATACTTTTAAATCAAATTTAAATACAAAAATCACTGATATTATTCTTATAATAATTCAAAGTATTTAAATTTGATATACTTATCTTTGGTAAGTATTCTAAAATATATGTCTAATAATCTTATATGTGTGTGTGTGTGTGTGTGGTTAATAATATTCTATGAAATATATGTGTTTGATAATATTTTTCTAGGTGTGTTTATTTTGATTACTCTTTAAGCCATGAAAGCTCATCTCTTTTCACAATGTTTTTATCCTAGAAATATAGATTTTAAATGGATAAGAAAGTTGAAATATGATTAATCAGTTATGGATGACAAGATTGTTATTCAAGAATTACTTATTAAGGTTGTTATTAGAGGTTATTGATTATGATCTATATGTTAATTAATATAGTTATTTAGAATTGGGTAAATTGATGGTATGAAGATTGTATGCACAATCTATTACAAACTTACAAATATAAAATACTAGATTAAGATATTTGATTAATGAAATTTATTTGTGAAGGTTTCCTTTCGGTTATGTATGATATGTATGTAAGGGGCTTAGATGGTTATAATGGTCTATGGTGATCCTCTTAATCGTGTACCAATACAGTTTTGAGATATGACACTCCTCTTCACTCTTCTCAGCCCTAAAATTGAAGGGTTTTTTTTTTCTTTTCAAATGCTCATGTTTCTTTTATTTCTGTCATTTTTTTTACTTTTTAGTAGATATTCTTATTTTCTTATCTTATTTTTATATCCTTGAAGTTGTAGTGTTAAATCTTTATCTAGTGTTTGTCTTCTTCCTCATCGAATTCATCTGAATCGTTCTTCTACATGTCTATATTGCATTTAACTTCCATCTACAAGTATAATTTTAATTGCATCAATTATTTTCTTACTTTGATTCTTTTATACTACCAAATCAATTATTGCTACCTCTAGATGATTTTTTTTATTTTAGTTTCTTTTGATGCAATGAAGTCTATGTGGCCATGAACTTCTAATATAGATTCAAAAGCCTTTTTGTTTGTTTAATATTTTAAAGTCTGTAATTTTGAGGCATTAGTTAGGCTTTTATTTTCTTTTACTTAGACTTCATTTAGACTATCCTTTTGTATGCTTGTGTTCAGTTCAACCCTAAATCCTGAGTTTTCAAGCTCATTGTTCTTATTCTTATGCAAACATGTATCAATTGTTATATTTGGTGGAAATCTATTTTGTGGATTGGCTAGTATTTTCACTTGCACACTCTTTAATATTCTCAATAATCATTCCAATCCCATAATCTTTTTTCTTAGAAAGAAATGCCACTGTCGATGTTTGATTTTGCTCTTCTAATTTCTCTTCCGGGATAATTTGACTTAAAGTACTTTCATCTTCTTTTAGTGCTTCAAACCTTGAGAATTAGTAATGGATACTAATTTTGGATCGTCCTTGATTTCTTTTATAGTTTCATCAGGAGTTCTATATTCTTTTTCTAGTGCCTTTTTTGGACTCGGATTTTGTTTATCTTTATTGGATTAAAGCTTTAATTAGGAGATGTCATGTTCCTTACGATCATCCTCTTGTAAGGATACCTTTTCTGTTTTTCTCAAATAATCTTCTAGCAACTCCACATCCTTTATTTTTCTTCCCTTCTTTCAGTTGTTGTTGAAATTCCTTGCCCTTCTTTTATATAGCATCTAGGGGATTCTAGTCAATAGCAACTTCATTTGCCGCTACTTCAGCACTTAGAGATTCAACTATTTTTAAGGATTTCTTATTTTCCTCTTTATTTTTTTTTGATTAGCTCTTCAATACCATGATCTTTATATTCATAAACTACATCTGAAGCTCTTTTATTTTCCTGGTATCATCTGTGTCTGTATTTTCTTTGGCTACCTACTCCTTTATTATGTTTTTGTGATCATCAATTGGAACTTGAGATGCCAAGTTTAAGAAGGGTAGCTCAAGTCTTATGTTATCTTTGATTCTTTTTTTTTACTTGTGGACATGTTTTTGCTTCAATTTCAAGAGAAACACTATCATTTGAGGTAATATTAGAAACCTTGTAATGACTTTTCATCCAACCAAGCTTCTTCCAAGCTGGTCTTTGTTATCTTTACCATAATTGTTGCCTTGATATTGTCACAAAAACTATCTTCATCCTTTATAATCTTTATCATTTCATCTAATTGTTTAGTTGTTATGGTGGAGGTAATATTAGAAACTTTGTAATGGCTTTTCATCTAACTAAGCTTTTTCCAAGCTAGTCTTTGTTATCTCTACCATAATTGTTGCCTTGATCTTGCCACAACAACTATCTTCCTCCTTTATAATCTTTATCATTTCATCTTATTATCTTCATCGTTTATTGCTTTTGCAAGCGACATCTCCTCCATGGTTGGTATCTTTTGAAAGTCTAATCTCATAATTGTTGTCTGTTTAGTAGACTCTATTGCTTCATGACATTTCCTAATTATAAGGCTAGATTATTTTACCTGATACTTAAAAAAAAGAATAAAATAAAAATTATGAGAATGTGTTTTGATTTAGAAAGAGATATGATTTGAGATAAGATGTTTTAGAAAAATTCGATCTAAGAGAAATTTGTGGGTGTGTTGTTTAATTTTAAGGGATATGAACTAAGAAAAGTTATGAATGATATTCTTTTTATTGGATATATCATAGTGCGCAATGACAGCATGGTGGTATTTGCTGATTTATTTTTTAGTGGAATTTAAATGATTTTTTATGAAATGAAATTCTGGAGATAAGTTGTGAATAATTTGTTCAATCATGATGGTAAGACTTTTATTTTTAAAGTTTAAATTCAATGATGAATTTTGTTTAACGGGGAAAGTGTTGCAAGACCAAAACCTTTTTCCCAAACTCAACCTAAGTTAACATAGGTATATAAGGAAAAGTTGTAAGAGAATTACTTATCTCTCTTCTAATTCTTGTGATCGACATGACCCTTCTCTCATTAAACCAAGGATTTCAGTTTTTATTCTTAAGTTTTGAGTTCAATAAAGGTGGAAGTAGCAAGTAAGATGTTTTCTCTCATGTTACTTTTAATTATGGTTTGTTTATGGAATGATTAAAGAAAAGATTAGGATTTATAAGGATTTGAAGTTTATATTGTTAAGATTGATTTATGATTATTAGGAGTTTAATGTTTAATGATTGATTTTTAGTATGTTGTTAGAAATAAGGATTTGTGAGTTGATTTGTTTAAATTGATTTTTATGGGTTAAGAAATTCATTTCAACCTTACTGGAAAATCTGGACAGAATGGTCTTGAGGTTGAAGATGATGAAATTTTATTTTGGTCATTGATTTATGAAAAATTACAGTTTAGTACCTAAACTTTGGAAAAAAATTATAATTTGACCCCTAAAAATGTATTTTGAGATTCTGGATGGTGTTATTATAGGTTATGGATGATGAATCTCAGTTTGATAATTGATTTGGAATATTTTCAGTTTGGTCCTTTAATTTTAGGAATTTATAAAAAAAATTACAGTTTGGTCCCTGGTTCGTTCTGGACAGAATTTAAGATGATTTATCGGTGAAATTTTAGTATGGTTATGTATCTACATTTTGGTCCTATAATTTTGGTAAAATTACGTATTGGTCCTTGTTTTGGAAAATTATCATTTTAGTCCCTAAACTTAATAGACTAAACTTGGTTTTCTTTTATTCATTGGAATCTTTAAATTGTGTTGTTTTGGGTTGCTTTTTAGTATATTTTATATATTTGTTATAAGTTCTCATAACGATCCTCAATAGGATTTTCAGGTCTTTCATCTGATATTTCTTTTAGTTTTATATTTTCTGAATGAGTGAAATAATCTTTAATATGCATATAATATAAATAGATTTTGGATTTTGACAATGTAATGAGTATTATGGATTATTGTTTTTGTTTTAATTACTGATGAGAAGTTTTGAACTATCATTTGGTTTTATTAGTTTTGAATAATATAATATTTATCAAGATTTTGAAAAGCTGCTTATTTTTAAATAACTTCTTCTTTTGATATGTCCATTCTGAGGCTTAGCGTAGGTGGGGTGTCCTTTCGACACAGCTCCTACATTGCTGGTCATGGACCCGGGATTCAGGTCATGACAACAAATGTGAAGGCTGTTCACACTATAACATTAGTGATGAAATTGCCTTTGATTAAGTGGAGTCAGGTTTTCAAAAACCCTAAATGGAAACTTATGATTGATGCTTGGTTCAGAAAATTCGAGGTTAGTATATACATAAATATTTTTTTAATATTTAATTTAGTTAATTTTTGTATTTTCATAAACTAGCTAATTTATGAAATTGATGTGTAGGAAAAGTTTTTACTAGGAAAGGGCTGATAACGTTGATGCTAGGAGAGTGTGAGAAAATCACATTACTATTATGAAAGATTGAATTCAAATTGTGAACTTTTTTTTTTAAAATGTTAAAATTTTATTTTCCATAATCTTAATAGAATTTTTTTCCTATTAGGTTTAGTGATTTCTACTACAAGGCCCATAAAAATAAAACAAATATGCAAAAGAAAAAAGTCTTATAGGCCAGGAAGACATGGCTATGTGGAGGTGTTTCAGACCTCTACACCTCTCGAAGGGTATCTAGGATGTTTGTATCTAACACGTGACGTTTGAGCGTCTCTTGTGGTGGTCGCAGTCTAGTGCGGTGAACCAAACTAACGAGATTCATGGTTTCATTACTACATACATCAGTGGGTCTATTTCATTTATTTTGCATGCAAAATGGATGGTAAGATTCTGTTTTATAAAATAATATTTTTTTAAAAAAATTATTGTATTATTTGATTTTTTTAACTAATAGTAGCTTCCTTTTACAGGTTATACAGTGCTTAGATGCGATCCAAGATCGATGAAGCTTTTTGTTAAAACCCATATGTGAAATGAGGACCGTCAGAAAGGGGTGCAGCAGCTTGTGGATACCCAAATTCAGAAGTCAGTGCCAAGTTGGATTTCAAAAAAAAAATTCTTAAGTTATTTTTTTAATTTGCTAGCTTGTTTGTTCTCTCAGAAAACATATAACACTTGATTACATGAGAGATACAAGGATGCTCTTTCGACTCATCTAGAACTTGATCTGGATTTGTGGTAAAAGGCTAGATTGTGCAGTGAACTGGATAAAAATCAGGTTTACAGTATCTCCAATACTATGGCCAAGGATATGCGGATGGGCTATAATGTATCAACCATTGGTTCCTCTTAATTGAGATCAATACATCAATCTCCAATCATCTTGACGATTATACGAGAACAAGTTTAAGCTTAGAAGGCCCAGCCTAGTGTTAAGACGACCCAACTTAGGTTTAAGATGGCCAACTGGAAGGATAAAATAAATGTTTTCAAGCAGCTGTTAGCAACCCTCACTAGTACATATGATCAACCTCATCACCCTTCTAGTTTCAACGAAGATCATCCTTCGCTTTCTCCTCCAGCTTCTGTCCACTAGATAAATTGTATGCAATAATATTTTTTAAATTAATAATAAAAATTTGGTTTTTTTAATTCTTTTTATTTTTTATTTTATTTTTTTAAAATATGAAATACAATACTAACATAATTACCGATGAAGTTTTAACGACCGAAGGACTAAGTCTCTTGGAGAGTTCTAAAGAGTTGAAAAAAATTTACAGGACTTTGTCACTAACAATTATAGATGGAATTACTGACGGACTAAGTCCCTCAGAAAGTTCTAGAGAGTTGAAATTTTTTCATAGAACTTGCTACTGTTAGATGTAATTCTCTAACAGTTTAATTTTGCTGGTAATATGCATATGATCACCAATGGATTTACCAACGGTTTATTCTGCTAGTAAATGCCATAATCACCGATGAATTTATTGATAAAATTAATGCCGATAATTTTTTTATTTGGTACGCTATTTTTATCTGTAAATCCATCAGTGACTATATTACCAATGGATTTACCGACAAAATATAAATCGCCGACGATATGTTTTCTGACGATATGTTTTGATGTGTGATTTCTATCAGAAAAGTTATTTTTAATTGAATTAGTGTTTAAAAACTAGTGAAATATTTCATTAGTGATATGCAATATTCTAATAGTATATGAATCAAATATAATGATGCAAATTTTACAATTTATGAAGTTAATGCAGTAAGAAAAAAAAAAGAAAGAATGCCAATTAGGTATTCTTCGATCCAAGAAAGAAGAACAAAACAGCTTAAGCACTCAATTAGTTACCAAGATGAAGCAGATCTTTAACGGATGTTTCACTTGTAATTCAATGGAGAATACATAATTTGCCATGGAAATAATGAGGTAAAATGGATATATTATCGAAAACATGTTAATCCCTTTGCCTCGGCCACCTCGAACACTTTAGTCCCAACAACCCAACATGATA
>Ga0325404_1005007_pt1 | contig 13999 bp, 12 predicted proteins | sample PopdelMetagenome_18_FD_205664 | JGI IMG/M metagenome (GOLD analysis project Ga0325404, IMG submission 205664) | Populus deltoides microbial communities from Bellville, Georgia, United States - Xylem-Control-R1 | ecosystem: Host-associated > Plants > Phyllosphere > Stem > Wood/Secondary xylem... | reverse complement strand
ACCAGGAAAACCTCACCTCTGTAGGTGCGAAATGAATTTTTTGTTCTTGCAATCCCTCCTGTTTTATTGATTGTCTTTATTATTCTTTTGTCTGCATGTTTGCATGTCTAACTAACACCCCCCCCCCACCCCCCCCCCCCAATCACTGGTGTAGACTGTGTGGAGCTTCTGTTGGAGACAATCCATCCATTCCTTCCAGGCTCATCTCCTTTGCTTTTGTACACACTGAAGATTGTGGAAGTTCTTGGTGCATATAGGTATGTCTCTGGAGAACACAATGTGTGGTTATTTACTTGACAATGATTATCCTAGAAACTAAGGTTTATATTTTTTTCTGATAGGTTATCTGCATCAGAACTCAGACTGCTTATTAGATACATTCTGCAAATGAGGCTTATGAAGTCAGGTCATATTCTTGTTGATATGATGGAGAGGTTGATTCTCATGGAAGATATGGCCTCAGAAAATGTATCTTTGGCACCATTTGTCGAGATGGACATGAGTAAGATTGGCCATGCTGCTGTTCAGGTGTCTCTGGGAGAAAGGTCCTGGCCTCCTTCTGCAGGTTATTCATTTGTTTGTTGGTTCCAGTTTAGACATTTCTTGAAATCACAAGCAAAGGACACAGAGCCATCAAAAACTGGCCCTTCCAAAAGGCGTAGTAGTTCAAATGGGCAGCATATTCTCCGTATATTTTCTGTTGGTATGGCAAGCGATGATAGCACATATTATGCAGAACTTTATCTTCAGGAGGATGGTGTTCTAACCCTTGCTACTAGCAACTCTAGTGCCTTGTCTTTTTCTGGATTAGAATTTGAAGAAGGCAGATGGCATCACCTTGCTGTTGTTCATAGCAAACCAAATGCTCTTGCTGGACTATTTCAAACTAGTGTTGCGAATGTGTACCTCAATGGAAAGCTAAAACACACAGGGAAACTAGGATATTCACCATCCCCAGCTGGAAAACCCTTGCAGGTCACCATTGGGACACCACTAAATTGTGCGAAAGTTAGCAAGTTGACGTGGAAACTTCGTTCTTGCTACCTTTTTGAGGAGGTGCTTACATCAGGGTGTATATGTTTCATGTACATTCTTGGTAGGGGATACAGAGGACTCTTCCAAGACACAGACCTTCTACGTTTTGTCCCTAACCAGGCTTGTGGCGGTGGTAGTATGGCCATCTTGGATTCATTAGATGCTGACTTGCCATTGGCTACACCGAAGCTCGAAAGTACTAACAAGCAGGGGGATTCTAAAGCAGATGGTAGTGGGATTGTTTGGGATTTGGAGAGATTAGGAAACCTCTCATTGCAACTTTCTGGAAAGAAACTTATATTTGCATTTGATGGAACATGTACCGAATCTGTTCTAGCATCTGGAGTATTCTCCTTGCTCAATCTGGTTGATCCTATGTCGGCTGCTGCCTCTCCTATCGGGGGTGAGTGAATAAAATCTGGATTTTATGTTTCAAGCAATTTATGTAGAGTTGGGGGCTGTTCCATATTAGCTCCTGCGCTCCCTCCTTCCCCCCTTGGTCATTCCTTTTATTTTTGCTTCAGGTATCCCGCGATTTGGACGCCTTCACGGAGACATCTATGTTTGTAGGCAATCTGTAATTGGTGATGCAATCCGTCCCGTAGGTGGTATGGCTGTTGTCCTGGCCCTTGTCGAAGCTGCTGAAACCAGGGATATGCTTCACATGGCTTTGACATTGCTTGCCTGTGCACTTCATCAGAATCCCCAGAATGTGAAAGATATGAAAAAATATAGGGGATACCATTTGCTTGCTCTGTTTCTGCGTCGTAGAATGTCATTATTTGACATGCAATCTCTTGAGATTTTTTTTCAAATTGCTGCTTGTGAGGCTTCATTTTCTGAACCAAAGAAGTTGGAACGCAGGCAAGCTACTTTATCACCAGCCACCTCTATGCAGGAAACTAGCTTTGAGGTGCTCAGCTTGTCAAAATTTCGTGATGAGATTTCTTCAGTTGGATCTCATGGGGGCATGGATGATTTTTCTGTGCCAAAAGATTCATTTAGCCATATTTCTGAGCTAGAGAATTCTGATGTGCTAGTTGAAACTTCAAATTGTATTGTCTTGTCAAATGCAGATATGGTTGAGCATGTCTTGTTGGACTGGACTTTGTGGGTGACTGCCCCAGTTTCAATTCAAATTGCACTTCTAGGATTTCTGGAGCATTTGGTGTCCATGCATTGGTACAGGAGTCACAACCTTACGGTTCTGCGTCGAATAAACCTTGTTCAGCATTTGCTAGTCACGTTGCAGCGTGGTGATGTTGAAGTTCCTGTATTGGAGAAATTAGTGGTGTTGCTCGGGGTCATTTTGGAAGATGGATTTCTGGCTTCTGAACTAGAGAATGTGGTAAGGTTTGTGATTATGACTTTTGATCCACCTGAACTGAAACTAAGGCATCAAATAGTGCGAGAGTCTATGGGTAAGCATGTAATTGTAAGGAATATGCTCCTAGAGATGCTTATTGATCTACAAGTAACTATCAAATCAGACGAGTTACTTGAGCAGTGGCATAAGATTGTGTCATCAAAACTGGTAACGTATTTTCTTGATGAAGCTGTCCATCCTACAAGCATGAGGTGGATCATGACCCTTCTTGGTGTTTCACTTGCTTCTTCAACCACATTTGCTCTTAAATTTCGCACAAGTGGTGGTTATCAGGGTCTAATGCGGGTGCTTCCTAGTTTTTATGATTCTCCTGATATATATTATATTTTGTTTTGTCTGGTATTTGGAAAGCCTGTGTACCCCAGACTACCAGAAGTGCGCATGCTAGATTTTCATGCCCTTATTCCAAGTGATGGAAGCTATTTGGAGTTGAAGTATGTGGAAATGTTGGAATCAGTGGTTGCGATGGCAAAATCTACATTTGATAGGTTAAGCAGGCAGTCAATGCTTGCTCATCAAACTGGCAATCTTTCCCAGGTTGGTGCTAGCCTTGTTGCAGAGCTTGTGGAAGGAAATGCAGACATGACAGGAGAGCTTCAAGGTGAAGCTTTGATGCATAAGACATATGCAGCACGCTTAATGGGAGGTGAGGCATCAGCTCCTGCTGCTGCAACTGCAGTCCTGAGATTTATGGTTGATCTTGCAAAGATGTGTCCTCCCTTTTCAGCTGTTTGCAGAAGGCCTGAATTTCTTGAAAGCTGCATCGACCTTTATTTTTCTTGTATTAGGTTTGTTTTCAGACACCCTGCAATCTGTATCCTTCTTTCTGGATGCCACGTTGACATTTTTGGAACTACTTATTTCCAATTTTAATTACTCTAGCAGTACTGTGATTGGATGAGCCTTGTTTTTCTTGCAGGGCTGCGTATGCAGTGATGATGGTGAAAGAGCTTTCTGATAAGGCAGAAGAAAAGGAATTGAATGATTGTGATGATACCAGCAGTTCTCAAAATACGTTCTCTAGCTTACCTCTTGAACAAGAAAAATCTGCAAAGACCTCCATTAGCATTGGAAGCTTCCCTCAGGGGCATGCAAGTACAAGTTCTGAAGATATGCCCATGTCCCTAAATGATTTGGCTGATGTTAAAACAGAGATTGGCATCTCTAATTCGCATGAGGAATTGAAAAAATCAGCCAAAGGTGTCCCACCTTTCCAGAACTTGGATGGGGATAATGTTGACCTGGTTTCCGCCACCTCTAGCTCAAATGAATTCAATATCCATAATGTTGATGGCAATATGCATTCCTTTCGACAGGCAGAATCCCAGAGTTCAGCTTCTCTTAATATACCAGATTCTCCTATTATATCTGAGAAGTCAAGTTCAAGAATTCCCCTCACACCATCTTCATCTCCGGCTGTTCCATTGTCATCTTGGCTTGGCAATGTGTCCCCCAATGAACACAAAGCTTCTTTACAAGCCACTCCTTCCATGGAGTCTTCTATGTCTGTTAGTGAATTCGATCCATCTGCAGGCTTGAAGTCAAGTTCCCAAGGGCCATCTTCTGCAAACTCATTTTTGGCAATTAGCTCAAAGATTCTCCTTGAAATAGATGATTCTGGCTATGGGGGTGGGCCTTGTTCTGCAGGAGCGACTGCCATGTTAGATTTCATGGCAGAAATTCTTTCTGATTTTATCACTGAGCAGATTAAAGCAGCACAGGTTATAGAGGGCATCTTGGAAACAGTACCTTTATATGTTGATGCTGAATCAGTTTTAGTTTTCCAGGGTTTGTGCCTTAGCAGACTGATGAACTTTGTGGAAAGGCGTCTTTTGCGTGATGATGAGGAAGATGAGAAAAAGCTAGACAAAATTCGATGGACCTCGAACTTGGAATCATTAAGCTGGATGATAGTAGACCGTGTCTATATGGGTGCCTTTCCTCAACCTGCTGGTGTGTTGAAAACTCTAGAGTTCTTGTTGTCATTGTTACAGTTGGCAAACAAAGATGGTCGCATTGAAGAAGCAGCTCCTGCAGGAAAGAGTCTGTTATCTATTACAAGAGGAAGCAGGCAACTTGATACTTATATAAATTCACTACTTAGGAACACAAATCGAATGATAATGTATTGTTTTTTGCCATCATTTTTGGCCACAATTGGAGAGGATGATCTTCTTTCATGCCTAGGTTCACTTATTGAGCCCAAGAAAAAATTATCCTCCAATTCTTCACAAGAAGATTCAGGAATTGATATCTGCACGGTTTTACAGTTGCTAGTTGCTCACAAGCGCGTTATTCTCTGTCCCAGCAATGTTGATACTGATTTGAATTGCTGTCTTTGTGTAAATCTAGTATCTCTTCTCCGTGACCAAAGGCGAAATGTTCAGAACATGGCAGTAGATATTGTCAAGTATCTGCTGGTGCTTCGCAGGGCTGCACTAGAAGACTTGCTTGTCTCTAAACCAAATCAAGGGCAGCACATGGATGCACTGCATGGTGGTTTTGACAAATTATTGACGGGAAGTTTATCGAATTTCTTTGAGTGGCTACGGAGTTCTGAGCTGATGGTCAACAAAGTATTGGAGCAGTGTGCAGCCATTATGTGGGTTCAGTGTATTGCTGGATCAGCAAAGTTTCCAGGAGTGAGAATGAAAGGTATGGAGGGTCGTCGTAGGAGGGAAATGGGGAGAAGATCACGTGATATTTTGAAGTCAGACCAAAAACATTGGGAACAGGTAAATGAACGAAGATATGCTTTGGAAATGCTTCGTGATGCAATGTCTACTGAGTTACGAGTTGTCCGCCAAGACAAGTATGGATGGGTCCTCCATGCTGAAAGTGAGTGGCAAACCCTTCTTCAACAACTTGTACACGAGCGTGGAATAATCCCACTGCAGAAATCCTCTGCAACTGAAGATCCTGAATGGCAGCTTTGTCCCATTGAAGGTCCATACAGGATGCGCAAAAAGCTTGAGCGCTGCAAATTGAGGGTTGACACCATCCAAAATGTTCTTGATGGACAGTTTGAGTTGGGAGAAGCAGATCTGTCCAAAGGAAAATACGAGGGTGGTGCTGATGCTTCTGATACTTACACTGAATCATTTTTTCATCTTTTAACTGATGGTGCCAAACAAAATGGCATGGGTGGTGAGATGTATGGTGAATTTTTTAAAGAATCAGACAATGTGAGAGGGGAAGATTCTGCTAGAAATGGATGGAATGATGATCGAGCTAGTAGCATGAATGAAGCAAGTCTTTACTCAGCACTTGAGTTTGGTGTCAAGTCTAGTGCTGTTTCTGTCCCAATGTCAGAGAGCATACAAGAAAAATCTGACGTTGGAACTCCAATGCAATCATTGTCAAATAAAGCAGATGAAATCATAATCATGGAAGATAAATCAGATAAAGGACTAAATGATAATGGTGAATATTTGATCCGACCATATTTGGAACCTCACGAAAAGATACGATTGAAATATAACTGTGAGCGAGTTGTGGGTTTGGACAAGCATGATGGTATATTTTTGATAGGGGAACTTTCGTTATACATAATCGAGAACTTTTACATCGACGATTCTGAGTGTATTTGTGAAAAAGAATGTGAGGATGAACTCTCTGTTATTGATCAGGCTTTGGGTGTAAAGAAGGATGTTACAGGCAGTGCTGATTTCCAGTCTAAGTCAACTTCGTCCTGGAGCACAACAGCAAAGGCATGTATTGGTGGAAGGGCATGGGCCTACAATGGTGGTGCATGGGGCAAGGAGAAAGTGTGTACTAGTGGTAATTTACCCCATCCCTGGCATATGTGGAAGCTCAACAGTGTTCATGAGATTCTGAAACGTGATTACCAGCTCCGACCTGTTGCTGTTGAGATATTCAGCATGGATGGATGCAACGATCTACTTGTGTTCCACAAAAAGGAGAGAGAAGAAGTGTTCAAAAATCTGGTTGCCATGAATCTTCCAAGGAATAGCATGTATGAATTCTACTACTCATTGCTTTTGAATTTTTCTTTCATGATGGTTTTGTGGTTGTGCATACTTGCCATTAACTAGTAATTGCATCTGCCAATTATTTTTTGACCAAGTATAAATTTTTATGCTTCACGTGTTGTATGTGAATGTTATGCTGTAGCTGTGTATTGATTATTTTATGCTGAATATATGTTGTTATATTAGATTTTTCAAGTGTTTAGGAGTTGGAAAATAATTCTTGTTTATCTTGTAAGGGTTGAGCATGATCCTTCATGTCTTAGTGCACATGAACAGAAAAAGTTAGAGAGCAAGCTTTTAACATTTAATGTCACAATGCCAGTCTTGATAGGATTGATATTTGAATTATTTTTATCATTCATGTTTTTGTTTCTAGTTTTTAGGAATTTTAATATTTTCTATGTAGTAGTTGTATTAGCTTAGTACAGATTTAGTTCTACTTCCTAGTTAAGTGGTTTTTCTGTTTTGCTTGCTTCTGGTTTTTCTACTTTGTAATAGCTTGAATACTTATATATAGCACCCTTGTTAGAAATCCAAGTCAAGGTATTGTTTATTTATCCAGCAAATTGAGTTTTCAGTGATTGATACCGTGGATTTTTTCTTCATCATTTGATTGTTGTTGTTTCTAGCACATGTCCGTAGGTTTCATGTTGGTAGGTGTCATCACAATGGAATGCAGGTTGAACAGTTTTATCAAGGATTTATGTTTGCATGGCCCTTGCCAGCCAAAATAATAATAATAACAATAATGGATGGATGGATGGATAAAAAAAAACCAAACCCCTAAGTAAAGAGTTAGATGCAGCACTTTTTTTCAGGTTGCTTGACAACTCTGACTGAATCTCTGTGTAATTAAAGATGAGCTGCATTGCACAAAAGAAAAACGGTCTTTATTAAATGAATACAGCTGCTTTAGAGTGGTGAAACTGCTTCATCAACTGCACTACCGATTCTCTGTGGCTTTGGAAAATATCCCGAAGTGTTTCTGCATTCCATTTTCAAATGTTACTTAAGATCCCTTCTACACTTGGGAAATACATCTAGATAGATCAACATATTCTCAAGATATGATTTCTGTGTGATGTTGTGGTTCACCACTCCCCTCCCTTCATTCCATCCTCTGAGGCTGAAGTAAGCAGCTCTGAAAATAGATTTTTATCTGATGTCTACTGCTAATGAGTTTATGCATGCAATTTGGTAGTGACTGAAAGGAAGATTTTAAAAATCTTTCATCTTCTGAAAAGAAGAAATTTTATTTAAGTTTATATTGCTTCTTCAAATCAAGTTTTTATGGTTCCTTATGTATTTTAGCATCAATTATGAATATGAGTTTTGTTTTGTTTTGGACTTCATTATATTTCCTATTTGAAAGTTGAATCTCTGAGGAATCACATTGATATTTGAGGTTATTGTTTTCCTATCTATTGCTATTCTTCTCTATTTATCTCCCCTTTTCCCCTTCTCTCTTCCCGAATTCCTCTTTCCATCCGTTTGTAATTTCATGGATATGCTGATAGAGGTATCTTAGAATGATAATAAGATGACACAATTATATTTATGTTGCTCACGTACTGATGCTATGGACCTTCCTGGATGCTTCTTTCTCAGAATATTTGAACTGAATATTGCTTAATCCACAATTTTCTCTCTCGATTCAGGTTGGACACTACAATTTCTGGATCAGTAAAACAAGAAAGTAATGAGGGCAGCCGCCTATTTAAGATGATGGCTAAATCCTTCTCTAAAAGGTGGCAAAATGGAGAAATTAGTAATTTCCAATATCTCATGCATCTCAACACCTTGGCTGGTAGAGGATACAGTGATCTGACCCAATATCCAGTGTTTCCATGGGTTCTCTCTGATTATGAGAGTGAAAATCTGGATTTGTCCAATCCTAAATCATTTCGTAAGCTTGAGAAACCAATGGGTTGTCAGACACAAGAGGGAGAAGAGGAATTTAGGAAAAGGTTAGTCCTCATGTGTATAGCACTGATTATTTTCACTGCTTTCCATTTATTCTGTCATTTGCCTTTTTGGTTTTCTATTCAGATACGAGACCTGGGATGATCCAGAGGTTCCAAAATTTCATTATGGCTCTCACTATTCTAGTGCTGGAATTGTTCTCTTCTACCTTCTACGCCTTCCACCATTCAGTGTAGAGAATCAGAAGCTGCAGGGTGGTCAATTCGATCATGCTGATCGTCTTTTCAACGGTATTCGAGATACTTGGTTAAGTGCAGCAGGTAAAGGAAACACGTCTGATGTCAAGGAATTGATTCCAGAATTCTTCTACATACCAGAATTTCTGGAGAACAGGTTCGATCTTGATTTGGGAGAGAAACAATCAGGAGAGAAGGTTTGTTTCTGAAAGTGCAAATTTATTTACTTTTGCCTAATCTATTTTGTTTGATTATTTGCTGGGAAAGAACTTGTGATCCAAAAAAATAAAATTATATTCCTTTTCCAGCCATTAAAAATTGCAAGCATGCATGGTTTTTTTTTTTATTGTCAGGTCGGTGATGTTGTCTTACCCCCTTGGGCGAAAGGCAGTGCTAGAGAGTTCATTAGGAAGCATAGAGAAGCGCTGGAATCTGATTTTGTTTCAGAAAATCTTCATCATTGGATAGATCTCATTTTTGGATATAAACAGAGAGGGAAGGTACGTTCAACATTATTTATGTCAGAAAACTATGTTGTCTTTTTGCAGGTCAATCACATCCAGATCCATGAAAAACAACTGTAAAAAATATAGATTTTTTTCTACCGTGTACTTCCGAATGAGCTGTTCATTCTGTTTTACCTTTCTGAAATGTAACCCCTGAAAGTCCAGTAGCAAATCAGTGGTGGTGACAGATCAGCAGAATAAACCTCAGACCAATGTTTACATGATATTTAAATTGATTACTTTTATTAGATGTCTATTTACTGTTGATGGCTTTCACTGTTTTGTTTGACGAAGATCATGCTTCTCCAGCGCAATAGTTCTGTGTTTGCATGGTTAGCTACCCCCCCAACCCCAAAAAAATAATATATATCACTCCACTGCTACAACTACTTTGGAAGTGCAACTTTTACACCAGGATGTGCCATCCATTTTAATGATTTAACTCATCATTGGCCCATATTTTTTCAACTCTTTTCTTTGGGTGATTGGATCAGTCTCCGCCTCGTCCTGTTTATGATCTAATATTTTCCTTGCATAATTGACAGGCAGCTGAAGAAGCTGTGAATGTTTTCTATCATTACACTTATGAGGGGAGTGTAGACATAGACTCGGTTACAGATCCTGCAATGAAAGCCTCCATTCTAGCACAAATCAATCACTTTGGGCAGACACCCAAGCAGCTATTCCTCAAGCCCCATGTGAAAAGACGTTCTGATAGAAGGATTCCACATCCACTCAAGTATTCCTCCCACCTTGTTCCATATGAAATACGCAAGAGCTCATCTGCCATTACCCAGATTGTGACTGTTCACGAGAAAATACTTGTGGCAGGCACAAATAGTTTGCTCAAACCTACAACATATAACAAATATGTTGCATGGGGTTTCCCAGATCGTAGCTTGAGATTTATGAGCTATGATCAAGATAGACTGCTCTCAACACATGAGAATCTTCATGGGGGCAGCAGCCAGATTCAGTGTGCTAGTGCTAGTCATGATGGTCAAATCTTGGTTACAGGAGCCGATGATGGGTTACTCTGCGTTTGGAGAATCAGCAAGGATGGTCCACGCGTTCTGCAAAATCTGCAGTTGGAGAATGCACTTTGTGGACACACGGCCAAAATCACATGCCTTCATGTTAGCCAGCCTTACATGCTGATTTTAAGTGGCTCTGATGACTGCACGGTTATTGTATGGGACCTCAGCTCCTTGGTTTTTGTTAGGCAGCTACCAGAGTTTCCTGTGCCAATTTCAGCAATTTATGTGAATGACTTGACTGGTGAGATCATAACAGCAGCTGGAATTCTGCTTGCTGTCTGGAGCATCAATGGGGATTGCCTTGCTGTGATCAACACATCCCAACTTCCTTCTGATTCTATTCTCTCAGTGACGAGTTGTACATTTTCCGATTGGCTGGACACAAACTGGTATGTGACAGGTCACCAGAGTGGGGCAGTTAAGGTGTGGCAAATGGTTCACTGCTCCAACCAAGTGAGTGCCTTGAGTAAATTTACCAGCAGTTCAACCGGTGGGCTAAATCTAGGTGATAAGGTACCAGAGTACAGGTTACTTCTCCACAAAGTACTGAAGTTTCATAAACATCCGGTTACTTCCCTTCATCTCACAAGCGACCTGAAGCAGTTACTTAGTGGGGATTCTGGCGGGCATTTGCTTTCCTGGACACTGCCAGATCAGAGCTTGATGGCTTCATCTAATCAGGGGTGAGGAGGGGGAATACTGATTTAAGCGTGATTGTTTCACCTCGTGGCAGCTACTTATTATTTATCGAAATCCTACGTGGGTTTTGTGTGCCGTCCTCAGCAAAGGAAAAGGGGGATTCTGTGTTCATAATACATTGAAGAAGAAGAAGGCAGCAGGGCTGGCCTGGGATTGAAACAGGACACCAGAAGGAAAGATATAGATGTCTGATAAATGTTTACTTCCTGGCATGCATGAAGAATGCCGTGCCAGGCTTCCGATTGAGAAGGGAAAGTGGACCCTTGCTTCTTGTTGTACCCTGGTTACGAGGCGAAAACATTTTTTAGTGTACATAAATGGAATTACCGACAGTGTGTAATGAAGTTGTATAGAAGAAAACCGTGCCAGTAATGGAGAGTTGTGAAACCATCTGGCCAGGACTGGAACTCGATCCAAGTTGATTGGGCTTTTGTATTCTTCGGCTTAATTTTTTTGCATAGTGCCGTGCAACGGGGCGCCACTGCCCCTTTCTTGTTGAGAAGCGATGCTAGCTCGTATATGGGTGATGTTTCTTGGCTATTGAAATGCAGTGCGCAAAGCTTGTTGATTTTAAACAAAATAGGTTTCTGTGAATTGAAACCTGGTTCTTGTCCTTGTAATTGTAGCATCCCGAGTGTGTGTGTTTTTTTTAAAAAAAAATGAATGGATATCATTTATCAAGGAAAAGAATGTAGGAGCCAATCCCTGGTCTAGGCTGTGAGATTTCTCCTGCATTGCGTCAGTTGTCTGTTTTCATTGAAACCAATGTTAGACTGCCATCAAATGCAGCATGCATATTCTCAGATAGGATGGGTAACAGGGAATATGCTGTTGTGATGAGTTTTTTCTCTGGTTTGTCCAGTCGATTTGATCGGGTTTTTTCAGCTGTCATATTAGCGCAGGGCAGGAGCTCTTCCGCTGAAACGGTATGAGACAAGAAAATATCACAAGACGGCCATAAATGAAAATTAGGAGGAAAGGGCAGCAATTAAATTAAATAAGAAATGAAACAAAAACAAATTCTTAAAAATGAAAGGTGGTCTACCTTGTTCACGGGCTTATGCCTTATATTCCTATCCTCCATACCTCCTTCAATTCTCATGCTGACGCTGGGAAATAAATAATGGGTTGTGGGCTGAATGTAGAGTTGGGTTGGCTTTCAACCACCAAAAATACCACACCGAAATCACCCTAAATCATTATCGTATCACATGCAATGGCTACGACGATTCCACACTGTCACTACTACATCCCTACAACAACTGCACAGCTCCAAACACCAAACAAAACTCATCTCGCTCCCAAATTCTCCAAGACTACATCAAAAGTTCCCCTCTCAAAGAGACATGCAAACAAGGAAACCTCAAAGAAGCCTTTTGCTTCACTTACTGCTCTTTCCTCTGACGATGGCAGCTACCTTCTGGTTAACCCAGAGGAGGTTTATGCACCAATCCTTGAGCTTTGTGCAACTACGAAAGTTTTTATACAAGGCTAACAAATTCATGCCCATTTGATAAAATCCAATTTGGTACTTGATTCTGTGTTTTTGAGCACTAAACTTGTTTTTATGTACTATAAGTGTGGGTCTATCTTGGACGCGGAGAAAGTGTTAGATCAAATGCACGACAGAATTATTTTTACATGGAATATTGCTATGATGGGTGCTTATGTTTCGAATGGAGAATCTTTAAGAGCGCTTGATTTGTACAGGCGAATGCAGGTTTTGCGTATTCTCTTTGATTCTTTTACTTTTCCTTGTGTACTTAAAGCGTGCGGTGTGGTTGAGGATATCCACTGTGGGGCTGAAATTCATGGTCTGGTAATTAAATGTGGATATGATTCCATTATGTATGCTGCTAATTCTCTTGTTGCCATGTATGCCAAGTGCCGTGACATAATCGGAGAGAGGACACTGTTCGATAGAATGAATGAAAGAAACGATGTTGTGTCATGGAATTCTATAATTTCTGCTTATTCTATGGATAGGCAGTGTATGGAGGCATTGAAATTGTTTAGCGACATGCAGAAGGCTGGTGTTGGTGTGAATACTTATACTTTTCTTGCTGCTCTTCAAGCTTGTGAGAATTCTTCCTTCAAGAAACCGGGCATGGAGATTCATGCTGCTATTTTAAAACCAAGTCCAGTTCTTGATGTTTACGTGGCCAATGCCTTGGTGGCTATGTATGTGAGATTTAAATTGGTAATATGAGTGATGCTGCTAGAATTTTTGATAAGCTGGACGAGAAGGATTACATCAGTTGGAATTCCATGTTCGCAGGTTACATTCAAAATGGTTTATATATATAATGAAGCTTTGCGATTCTTCTGTGGTTTGCGGGATGCTAATCTAAAATTAGATGAGTTTTCCCTAATAAGCATCCTTGCTGCGTCTGGGAGATTGGGTTATTTATTGAATGGAAAGGAAATTCATGCTTATGAAGAATGGGCTTGATTCTAATCTAAAGATTGGGAATACATTTATGGATATGTATTCCAAGTGCTGTTGTGTGGCTTATGTTGGCCTTGTTTTTGATAAGATGCTCAATAAAGATCTCATTTCCTGGACAACGGTTATAGCTGGCTGTGCTCAAAATAATTGTCATATTGAGGCTTGAAAATTGTTGAGGGAAGCGCAGGTGGAAGGGATGGAAGTAGATGCAATGATGATAGGAAGCACCGTGCTGGCTTGCAGTGGATTGATGAAGTGCTTGTCCCATGCAAAAGAAGTTCATGGTTATGCTTTGAAGCGAGGTTTATCTGGTCTTATGCTGCAGAATATGATAGTTGATGTGTATGGAAGTGTGGGAATATTAATTATGCGACTAGAATGTTTGAATCGAAAAAATGTGAAGATTTAGTGTCTTGGACGAGCATGATATCGTGCTATAAATGTACATAATGGAAATGCAAATGAAGCTCTTGATGAAAGAAACAGGTGTCGAACCTGACTCGATATCTCTAGTGATCATCCTCTCTGCTGCTGCTAGCTTATCTGCCTTGACTAAAGGAAAAGAGATTCGGGGTTTCATGTTAGAAGGATCTATGGTGAACTCTCTTGTGGATATGTATGCTCGCTGTGGAAGTCTAGAGAACGCAAACATGGTATTTATCTGTACCAGAAGTAAAAGTTTAGTTTTATGGACAACTATGATCAGTACATATGGAATGCATGGACGTGGCAAGG
>Ga0325404_1005005_pt1 | contig 14003 bp, 7 predicted proteins | sample PopdelMetagenome_18_FD_205664 | JGI IMG/M metagenome (GOLD analysis project Ga0325404, IMG submission 205664) | Populus deltoides microbial communities from Bellville, Georgia, United States - Xylem-Control-R1 | ecosystem: Host-associated > Plants > Phyllosphere > Stem > Wood/Secondary xylem... | reverse complement strand
AAAAGACTAAAAACCCTTTGCATGTTAGATTTAGTGTTTTGGCACCCATTGTTAAATAAGTAATTTATTTGTGCATAAAATTAGAAAAATATCGATCTAACCTAATCAATTTGATAATGGCTAATGGGGGCCATGAAAATAACAATAATACCCTCACTATCTAGGCTGTTAATTTTTGAAATATGGGGCTAAACAGTAAAAACAGTTGTCCAATCAACAATAAAATATGTCTTTAAGTTACCATGTTTCATTGACGCCTCATAAATTTTTATAATGTATAAATAGAGTTTGGGTATTCCAAAATTCACAAGGAAGCTGACTTTCAAGTACATCTTGAATTTATATATAATGCAGTCTTGATGGATATTCGTTTTTATTGGATTGATTGAAATGTTTTTAAATGCTTTACTGTGGATGGTTGCCAAAGTTGGTTTAGTTTTTATTCTTGGTTTTATTAAATTTTAATTTTCTACACATTCCCATCTTAAAAAAAAAAAAAACGTTTTAAGAGAAGTGTTGCCATCTAGGTTTTTGGTATTGAAGAAAGTTTTTTTGAGGAGTAAAGGTAGAAGATGATAGAACCATGGGCAAATCATTGAAGTTTCCAAGCATAGGCTCTTGTGTTTTACGTATAAACTTTAACCAATTCCAGGTTTACAAATATGCTCCAACATCTAAAGAAAAGTGGTAAGAACAATGCAAGCTATGGCCAACCTCTTATCATCCACCAACCTAGTAAGTTCAACGTTGCTTCTGCCTCCCTGGTTCTTCACTATACCGTGACTGCTAAGTCATGTGTATATAGTTTTTACTTTAAGAGTGAAGAGTACAGATGTTGAAGGACTTTTTTTCCTCCTTTTTCCTTTTGTATTCAAAGAAGCTTAGGAATCCCAATAACTGTTTGCTTCTTTGACTGAAGAGTTGAGCTCCCTTTGTTGTGGCTGGTGCGACATGTGGTGGCATGGTTGTTGCAATCGGGGTCCTTGTATTGTGATCCTAGGCTACTACTATGTGTGGTGACTATTTAGACGTGTCCATGTATAATGTACTATATCAGCTGGTATGTCATTCTAGTAGAAAAAACTGCTTTGACATTTTTCTTTTTCTTAATTTTTTTCCCCTTCAACTTCGTATCTCAGGGAACAGTTTCTATAAGTTTTATTTATCTTCTACTCATTACACACTCTTTGCTAAATTTCCTTATTTTAAAAAAATCACAAACCTTTGGATTTCTGAGCTTACATTTATTACTTCTTACTTATTTCTAATTAATTCACATCTTGTCAATGTATACATAAATCTAGAGGTTGTCTTCCATGGTTATCCAAAAATTCAATATCAATTGATCAAGTAGGACCCTGATTTTCACAATCTTGCCAAGTTGTTGTGCTTTCATTCCTTAAGAGTTTGAGCTAATAAGAGCAGGTATATTTGCCATAGAAAACTATATAATTGAAGCAAAATCTTTGAGTCTGAGCTATCAACACTTCATTTTATGCATCAATCATTTTTTTTTGGCTAGGTATGAATGTTATGTTTCTCGAAATGCATGCACGCAATGGAGACAATAAATTTAAAATTTTTCAGGAGTTCAAAAGATCCGGTTAGATGGATCTATAGTTGTTTAGAGTTTATATAAAAATTACTGAAAAATCAGATGTTCTTTTTTATTTTGGATAATTTCTTCAAGGTTAAGTTGTCACAAACTACAAGCGTTTAAGTATTCATCCTCTACCAGTACTATCAACACAAACCACCAGTGAAAAATCTCTCAAACCCTTTTAGACGAGAGAGATTGCTATACTTTTGACTGTCAAGTCTTTTCTTTTAAGTTTAGGTGTTTCTGTACTAAACTATTGTACTATTATTTAATGTCCAGAAAACAAGAAGCATAACATTCTATTTATAGGGAAACCTAAAAACCTTATAAATAACAAAATATCAATTTTCCCCTTAAATAATATCACACATATTATATTAAGATAATTATACAAATTTAATCAATCAAGTCCCTAGTTGATTTTTTCTAGGTCCAGAATTGTAATCCCTTGTATTAATTACATTCTAATCCTTAATTTTTAATATTTATTTATTATCAAGTCACACTCGGATTGGTTTGAGCTTTTTTTTGTTATTTTTTCCTTTAACATTAGGTTATCTTGGAATTCAGCTTTATAATTTTTCTCTTTTTGGCAAGCATTCTTTTTTTTTTTTTACAAGTCATCGCTATCACTTTTTTTCTTTAGATTCAATATATTTATTGTTGTTATTTTTTTATCATATAATTAAATAAAATCATTTTATTAGACCCAATAAAGTTTATAACTCAAGTTGCAAGGGTTTTTTTTTTTACTTTAAAACATGCTAGCAGTGCTTGAAAATCTTTATTTTTAAGTTATTAAAAAAATTAACTCAAGCGCAAGCCACCTATCTAGTAAAGAAACTAAGAGAAAATAATGTTTCCTTACATATATGGTGATTTCTTTCCTTATATATATATATATATTTAAATTTCCTCCAAATCTTTTTACTATATAACAGTGGCAAATCTATAAAAACAAATTTGTTTAGATTGTTTTTTCCTTTTTCCTTTGTATTTGGCATATTTATTACTTCATATTTGGCTTAGTTATTACCATTCTTTTTATTCTTATCTTCATTTTTTTTTATATAGTTTTTCCTTTTTTATTCTCCACAATGTTTTTGAAAAAAAAGTTATTATTATTTTTTCCTTACACTTGGTATATTTATCACTATATACTTAGTTTATTTACATTATTTTTTTCATATCTTTATTTTTTTTAATTTTTTTCTTTACATTTTTTTGAGAAAAAAATATTATTTTTTATTCTTTACATTTTACCTATTTATCATCATTTTTTTTAATCTTCATTCACTCAATGTTGGATTTTTATTCAATTTCTTTTTATTGGTTTTTATTGTTATTTTAACATATTTTTTTAGCAAATCTTGTAAATCTTTATGATGTTTTTTAATGTAATACAATTGAATTTTTACTTGGTTTACAAATAAGATTTTAATATTTTTTTATGATATTAGAAAAATTCTTTCTAAATAGCTCTATTTAATTTTTTTTCTTTAATTTTATTCAATCACTTTTGTAAGTGTCTTTTTTTTTACTATCTTTTTATTAAATAAAAAATTAGTTTCAAGAAACAAAGTTATTAAACACCACCAAGTATATGATTCATGTTGCGAGATCAAATTTTTTTATCTACATTTATCTCTTGATTTTTCTAATTTATTTTTTAGTTGTCGCAAATGATTTTTTTTTTCATTTATTGGCACAAAGAATTCTCAATTTATTTAATTAAATACAACATTAACTTTTCAATTTACAGTTAGGATTTTTTTATGTCAAAAATCATGTTGGAAAAGCTTGCATATTTTTTTGTGTGTTGAAAAATAATTTAACCGACTCGCGACGAAACACAAGTTAGATAGTTATTCTTGTTATAATTTAACAAGCACTTAATACCTTTTTATCTGTGTTTTTTTTAGGGGATAAGGATGGTTGGCTAACATCTTATTCTTAGTCTATGCTCAAAACAATAATGAAATTCCCTTGTTTTGTTGACTTTATTTTCTACAGGTGATTGATTGAAATGTATCCTAGCTTCATGTTATATTATTATTTCAGCTCGAGGAGAAGGAATCAAATTCTCTTCCTTTGCCTTGAAATTCTATACCAGTGAGGCCTTATCTTTGTACTGGTCATGACATCTAGCTTGTATGGGAGCTACGTATAGTGTAAGTTTGACAAACCATGAGTCCTATTCTTTCAATAGCTTCTCCCTTGTTTCTTTAGTATTTCTCAGTAATTGATAATACAATAAAAAAACTAAAAGAAGAGTTTGGTTAGGCACAGCCCAACCGAGCTCTCTGTGTGTCCCCCTCACACTCTCTCCTCCCTTTATCTACTATCTCCAAGTTCATGTGATCAATTTCTCCAAGTCCTCGTGATCAATTTTTTCCAAGTCTTTATCCAAGTCTTTATGACTAATATATCTAAAAATATCATGAATCTTTCATAGTAAGGCATTGGCAAAAATCCCAAACAAATTAAAAAAAAGGTACACTTTCGAAGGCATGCCTATACAAGTAATATTTTTATGCAAGCATACATTATGAATATTTTCTATCCCTTTCTAACTGGTTAAAATCTTCCAAACATATATGTTTATAAGACTTCAAGGGGCAAATGATAATACAATAAAAGATAAAAACAAACTCGGTTAGGCCTTGGTCCAATCGAGCTCCCTCCTTCTCTCTCCCTCCTCTCTCTCTCTCTCTCCCCCTTTGGTCAAGACCTAACCAAGCTACAAGGTGGCTCGGCCTAACTGCACTACTTTGGCTCACCTTAATTTATTATTCATGAATAGTACTATTTCACCTATTCCATGCATGATACTTAAGTTAAAGCTACTAGTGAAAATTACCACGAAATAGAATTGCCATATTGAGCAACTTAAGATATTTTTTACATATTTTTTTTGGATATTTTCAAGATATTTTTCAATGTTATATATTTTCAATTTTAGTGAGAAAATGATTATTCGTCTAAACAACACTACACATAAAACACACTCACCAAGATAAAGAACACACATTTCCTCTCTACATAAAAAAAAATACATATTTCATTATCTTGATTTTTTATATGCTTGTTAATTAATAAAATAAAATCAAATGTTGACTTAAAAATATGAGTGTCCCTTGTTCCACGAGAGAATTGTTTTCAAAAAAGAACAAATTGATCTATAACTAGGTTTAGATCCCTTTCACCTTTTTCCAAAAAAGCTTTCAATGGCTGATAAGACTCCAACTCTTCTAAAACTCTAATTGATCTATAACTAGGTTTAGTTACTCAATGATGTTGTTCTAGCGATGCAACTGCATGTTTGGACTCTTCCTTCTATATAACAAGAAGCTTCCCTTACATGATCCAAGTACTTATAGACAACTCCATTTCCCTAAAGAAACAAGGCAGAATGACATGCAAGCAAATAACACTCGCACTCCTACATTTGAAAGGAGCTAGACACCTCGTTCTCACACGAGACGCTTTAAAAAGTCTAATTAGAATTAATCCCTATCACCTAACTTACACACAAAAAAAAAATACCTAGGCATGAGACAACCTCCATGACTACACTAGTTCATGAGCTAGAACACAATATCCATCAAGTGGAAAAGTCTTCACTTTGTTAAAGAGTGTTACACACTCAACGATTTAAAGATCGTATCTTTGTAAAAGCCAGTTTAGATAACTATGAGAGACTCATAGACCCTCATGAGCATATATAAAATGTGAAAAGCATAATAGAACTTGTCATATAAGACATTGATGCTATGTGCAAAGTTTTTCCAATAGCACTTCGTGGATTTGTGTGTGTATGATATCACAATCTAGAGTCTGACTCTATTCTTCACTTTCATGATCTCAGCTCTAAAACTAACCTATCGCTTTAGCACAAGCATTCCTACTAAAAAAAGTACCACAAAACTTTTCACAATTATACAACGAGAAGATGAAAGTATTAAAGCCTATCTTCAACAGTTCAACAAATACATGCTCAATGTGGAAAGACTTTTTAAATCCAATAGTTCAATAAAAAAACTCTAATTAATAGAGTATATAACTATTCTTTTTAGGAAAAAGTTATACACCCTCTCTAATAAATACCTCCTCGACATAAAACAAGCAATATAAAACTACATCAGGGTGGAAGAAGCTATCATGACCAAATGAGGCCACCCACGTTTCCAAGCACGAGTAGTCTCCACCACGCCATCAATCTCCAACAAGAACATCCAAAAATAAACACCAAAGGGAACATCTATGATCGCCTAATATTCACTAAGCTCATGACCATACCTTTCACAACTACACATGCTAAGGTGGTGATTGCCATAAAAGGAAAGTACATCCTCCAATACCCGTTTCAAATGAAAAATCATTTAAACACAAGGAACCCCAAATTTTTTTTTGTCTCTTTTACCATGACAACGAGCATGACACTAAGGAGTGCCACACACTTAAAAAAGGCTATAGAACAATTAGTAGCTAGAGGTCACCTCTACTATTTTATGAGAAGAAAAAGCAGCCAAAGCTAAGGAAAGAAGTCAGTGCACTTATTACGCTCCCTCCTTGAGATCAAATAATCCATGGATTATCTTTAAAAAATTAAATCTCCATATTTTGAGTTTTTTTAGTAAAATAGTACATTAATTTTCTCTAGGTCCCCATGACCAACTGTCTCCAAGTCCCCGTGACCAACTGTCTCCAAGTCCTCGTGATCAATTTTCTTTAAGTCTGTGCAACTACTATCTCCAAAATGATCTTGAATCTTTCTTCGCAAAACATTGACAAAAATCTCTCACAAATTAAAAAAAGAGAAAACATTCAAAGGAATATTCAGGTTTGAGAAGAAAGGCAAGTTAAGTCCTCGATTCATTGAACTGTATGAAATTTTAGAAAGAGTTGGAGCAGTTGCTTATAGGCTAGCATTAACACCAAACTTGTCTGCTATTTATCCGATATTTCATGTTTCCATGCTAAGGAAGTATATGTCGGATTCATCTTATGTGTTAGAAGTTTATTTAGTTGAATTGAGAGATGACATGACTTATGAGGTGCAACTGAAAGCTATAGTGGATTGACAAGTGAGGAAGCTTAGGTCGAAGGATATAACTTCAGTAAAGGTGAGGTAGAAAGGTCATTTGCGCGAGGAAGTAACGTGTGAGCTCGAGGACAAAATGCGCGAGGAATATCCTCATCTTTTCGATAATCTCGGTAAGTATTCAATCATTTATATTAAGTTTTAAGGATGAAACTTTTATAATGTGGGGAGATTGTGATGTTTTGAAAATAAAAAAGAGTAAAAAAAGGCAACAAAACCCTTGGAGGCTTAGAAGTAGGTATAAATGAATGAAGGGTATTGTAGTAATTAAACAAAGAGTTGATAAATATACATAGAAAAAAAAAAGATCTGAATTCTTGGAGAGAAAATTGTGAGAGGGAAAGAAGAAGAAGAGAAAAGAGAAAAAGATAAAGGAAGGAGAAGAGAGTTAGAGAAAATAAGTTAAAAGTGTTTTCTTTAGCTTTAAATTTCTGTTTTGTTGAATACTAGGGTTTTGAAGATTGTGTTTTGGATTTGATTGATGAATTGATTTGAATGCTATGGTTTGATTGTTATGAGTAATGAGTTATTTAGTTGATTTTGAAAGATTTTAGGTAAAAATAATGATTTTGAGTTATGATTTGTTTAAATGATGAAATTGAGTTAGAAATCTTGAAATATCGATAGATGATTTTTGAAAATTCTGGGTTTGAGGTTGAAGATGATGAAAATTTAGTTTGGTCCCTCAATTTGTGAAAACTATAGTTTAATCCCTAAACTTTGAAAAAATTACAGATTGGTCCCTGGAGCATAATCCAAGATTCTTGACAGAATTAAAGATGAATTATGGGCAGAATTCCAATATATTTAAGAACTTATGACATTTTCAGTTTGGTTCTCTAATTTGACAAAATTATAATTTGACCCCTAAAAACGGATAAAATTCCAGATTGGTCCCTAGTTCTAAGATTAGCTTTTTTCAGATTGGTTTGGTGAGTAATTAAGGGTTATTTAGTGAATTATTATCAAGTCTTATTATTTGTTTTCTTAGGAATTAGATTTCGGGAAAACCATTTAATTTTTTGGTTTTTGGAAAACATTACTAGTTTAGTTCAAAAACATATAAGGTTATGGAATATATCCTTAGTTAAGTGTATTAACTAGGGTTTACGTTCTCTTTGAGTCATTTTTGAATATGTCTCCTTTGTATTAAGATAATCCTGATATTTTACTTGTGGGACATCAATAGGAAATTCTTCCGGTATCTTTCGAGTTTCGTTTGTTTTTGAGTCAGGTGAGTGAATAAGTTTCTATATGCATGAGAAATATTATAAATATTTGAGTTGTTAATATGAATTGGATCATGTTTCTTGATAATATATATGTGGATTATTATCCTTGTTACGATAAAGCATGATCAATTGTTGAATTTGAATATTTGATATGAACCAATATATATTTTGAATTGACTTCTGAATTAATAGCTCCTCATTTGATTGATGACATGAGTTAAGTTTTGAGATATGAATATGTCTGTTTAATTATGATTATGAACCTATGGTAAGACAATTAGAATACCCATGTTAACAGGGTAGTGTTAGTCTTTGTGCACATCGTATCTAAAATCCTAATTGGTCGGGGGAGTCATCAACCTGTGTGGACTGATCACCCCACACTACAGAGCCTCATGCTCATTGCATTTTGATTTTTTGACGAGCTTTACCTTATGATATTCTTGTTATGATCTATTTGAGAAACTTTTCTATAAGAACCTAGAGTCATAATTGTATATAAATTCCTCATTGTTGTATTACCTCGTGTATGTATATTGAATGTTATCTACTTACTAAGTTGTTGAACTCACCCTCTCATTATTTATCTTTTTTCAGGTATATAGCTTGTTAGCAGATCATTTTTGTTGGACTATCAGAACCTGTTTTTTTGCTGCAATTAATACTTTCCTTGGACTTTCCTTGTAATTAGTACTTTCCTTGTTGAAATTGCATTAACTCTTGTATTATGATAATCAAATTATATTATGAAGTTAATTTTGTTATTAGTGTTGCATTGAACTTTGATTGAGTTATTTAATAGATAAGTTTGTATGTAAGTTTGAGTTTGCATATGTATGAAACCTTGAAGGGGAACATTGCCTATGTGCCGGTTATGGATCCAGAAATCGGGTCATGACAACTACATAGAGAACATACTCAATGAGTCAAAAAGCACACATCTCTTCTCCACACACAAAAAAAAACACATATTTCAGCCTCTTGGTTTTCTACATGCTTGTAACTTAATCAAACAAAATCAAATATTGACTTAATCATTAGAGTATTCCTTGTTCCATGAAAAACTTGTTGTACAGGTACAACTCAGGTCTAGAACTTATCAGCATGGAAATATCTACATTTTTCTTTGAAGTTTTTCCATGATTTTATCAGTAATACTTCAAAAATAGTCTTTTGTAATTTAAATGATTAAGATGTCATTAAAGAGCTAAGTGCATTTTGAGGCCGAACCTTTTTTTTTCAATTTATTTTGTCTCGTAGGTTTTTCAATGGTCCTTTGAATAATTCTCAACCTTTCTTTACCTTTTAATGTGTGCAATGGGAGGTTTTTCATTGTTCCTTTGATTAATACTCAACCTTTTTTTACCTTTTAAGGTGTGCAATGACATGTGTTCATAAAAACATTAGTGTTTATTTGACTTTGCAATAGTATTTAAATTGTTTTTTTACTTTGAAAGAGGATTCAATTAATGTTTTTAAGTGTTTTTTATGATTTTATTATATTGTTGTTAAAAATAAAAAAAAATGAAAAATAATTATTTAAATACATTTGTTATTAAAAGACACTTTTAACATGCATTTAACATAATATTATTTACACACACGCTAATATAGGAATATTTTATGCTTTTCCAAATCCGAACTAGTGCCATTGGGTAGTGTTCACAAGCTACGAGGAGACAGAACCTAAAATCATCATTATGCTATTTTCAGAATGTGTGCCTGAAAAGGTTCTTGATATCATTGGAGACGATAAGAGCTGCTGATGAACTGCAACCGCTGTTTGTTAACAAGTTCTGGGTCATGATAGAATTTAATTGAGCATTCTTTCAAGAAATGGGATTTGAACTTCTGCACCTGATATTTACAAAGAGGATGAATGAATGAATTTCGTCATAGCGAATGCTGATGCTCCCTGACAGAGCTTTGGACACAGAAACATGCCCTCGGAGTTCCACAGCCAAAATATAATGACTTCATTTTTTACGGCAATGAAAGTGCTTGTGATTTTACCTTGATGGATTGTGTATCATTTAACACCTGACTTTGTACGTTAATTATTCTGATTTTATTCAATGAAGCTACTTTCGATCAGAAAGGATTTCGTGTCGACTCAAAAGAATAAAGTTCAGTCTCTCAACAAGGGTTCTAGAGATGGAATAGTTTTTTTCAAGCTTGCCCTTTAATAGTGGATTATATCTTGCCATTGAAGCAAAAATATTACCAGCACAGGTGGGCTAAACCTGACCTATCTCCCAGCAAATGGACGTCTTGACCATGTGGAGGAGTTCGCGAACAGCACAAAGCTCATCGGAAATAGTCATGAAATCTACACTACTGTACCCTATCAGCAGATGAATGATATTCCAAGTCCCACCATATCCTTCTATTCAAACATGGGTCAAGAATATGGACACTTAAACCTAGAGAAACTTAAAATGGTTCATTTGATTAAAAGGAAAAATTGAATCTGTCCCCCAATTCATTTATTCAAAGAAATCTTCCATGACTTTAGCTCAAAATCTGAAATAGCTATAGCACAGTACTATCAGCCCCAAAACTTACTATTTCACAAGTGTCACTTGTTCAGTTCCATCAGGCAAGAAACCTCTTAGCTAATTGCAACTTGGTTGCATTCTTTCCTTATCAGAATCACTTCGTTCCTCAAATTGTGACGGCGTTGCCAACAGAACTCAACAAGAAGGATTGAAACAGCAGTATCAAAGTAGGATTGGATCGACATGTCTATCGATTCTAATTATATAATATAATAAAAGGGCTTAGTACCCTTTTTATTGTTTATCTAAACTCAAAGTATCATGTATTGAAGTAGTGTAATGGCAACTCAGCCCTTACCACAAAGAGTTGCAAGGGCAGTGAGAGAGGGGTGGGGTTGTCTTTTCACTAGGATGCATTTGACATTAAATGAATAATTGAAGAGAAAATAGTCACTTCGAGTTTTGGTGGAGCTGCCCTAGGCATCAGCCAGGTCCACGCCCCCACGTGAGGACACCTGACGCTTGGGTAGACCTGCCCTTGCACTAGGTCAGGCCCGGGCGCCACATGGCGCTAGGGCTTGCTTGCCTTGTCCTAGGCATGAGCCAGGCCAATGCCCCCATGTGGAAACACCTGACGCTTGGGCTACCTTGCCCAGGGCGCATAGCCGGACCCGACTTGGACGTGTATTAATGCTTTGAATTATAATAAAAATAAAAATATTTGTACCTCAAATAATAATATTTTTGATATTAATGCTTTGAACTATAATAAAAATAATAATATTTATAACACAAATAATAGTATTTTTAATATTAACACCTTCAATTATAATAAAAATGATAATATTTATAGCATAAATAATAATAATAACAACTTTGGTTCCATTCTTTCCTTGTCAGAATCACTTCGTTCCTCAAATTGTGACGGCATTGCTAACAAAACTCAACAATAAGGATTGAAACAGTAGTATCAAAGTAGGATTGGATTGACATGTCTATCAATTCTAATTATATAATATACTAAAAGGGCTCAGTACCCCTCTTACTGTTTATCTAAACTCAAAACACTGTGAATTAGAGCAGTATAATGGCAACTTAGCCCTTGCCACAAAGAGTTGCAAGGGCAGCAGGGAAGGGGTGGAGTTGTCTTTTTACTGGGATGCATTTGATATTGAAAGGATGATTGAGGAGAAAATGGTTACTTCAAGTTTTGGTTGGGTTGCCCTAGGCGTCAGCCAGGCCCACACCCCCACATGAGGACACCTAGCGCTTGGGCTGACCTACCTTTGCGCTAGGTCAAGCCTAGGCGCCACGTGGTGCTAGAGCTGGCTTGCCTTGCCTTGGGCGTGAGCCAGGCTAGCACCTCCACGTGGGGACACCTGGCGCTTGGGCTGCCTTGCCCAAGGCGCACAGCCAGACCCGCACGCCACGTGGCGAGACCTGGATGCGTATTAATGCTTTGAATTATAATAAAAATAAAAATAAAAATATTTGTACCTCAAATAATAATATTTTTAATATTAATGCTTTGAACTATAATAAAAATAATAATATTTATAACACAAATAATAGTATTTTTAATATTAATACCTTCAATTATAATAAAAATGATAATATTTATGGCATAAATAATAATAATAACTTTTAATTTTATACTTCAAATCAACTATATGGTTTTTCTTTGGTGGTAATAACATGTTGGACCTGGACGCGTCCACACACAACCTAACGTTGGGTCTGGACGTTATAGCGTATAATTCCATGTTGGACCTGGACGCGTCCACACCCAACCCCACTTTGGGCCTAGACGCGACTGCGGCCAACTCCAGGTTGGGTCTGGACATGTCCGTGCCTAATGATGCAACCATATTATTCGATAGTTTCAGCCATATTTAACTAGTGTTTTACCTATGTTTTATATATAAAATGCATTGATATTCTTTGTTTTATGTTTTGAAGGTACTTTTGGATAAAAGATGCAAAAAGAAGTAAATTAAAGGTAATTGACAGATTTGACCTTTAGTCGATGTTTTGTGCAGAGCGTGAGCTCTAGAGGTCGAAATGAAGTGATTCTAGCAGCATTAAAAAGCTAACATTCATACCTTTCTGGACATCTAAGACAAGAAAATAAAATAAGGAAGAACATGAAAATCACAGCCTTGAAAGTCAAATCTTGCAATCTGTCAGTGTTGACCTTCGACCATTCTGACTTGAATATCTGAAGCTCTTTTTATTGGTTGCAAGGACATGGAAACCTTCGGATTTCAAGAACTGTGAGATTTATTTTACCTTTTCTTTCCAGTTTATATGATGAATATGTTTGTTCTCATATGCTTATTTTTTCTATGATTGTTTATTTTAATTGCTAGAACGGACTCTAAGTTATTATTATAGACAATCTATTGCTAAGTTTGATATCAAAACCTGAGTTGTGGTATATAAACTTGTGAAGCAACCGAGTTTAATAATTGTGACGGATCTACATTATTAATCTTAGGGAGAACATTCAATCAAATCAAACATAGACTGCAGACAATTATGTTTTCTTGATTAATCAACTTATCTAGTTCTTAAAGCTGTTATTGAATTAAATTACCAGTGCGGACACTATGGTTGTTTGATGGCTAGTATACGACAAATCCGTTAACTAACCAATGTTAAGAAGAGATAAATATTCAGAATATAAATTGATGTTTCGTTTCCATGATCAGTTCTGATTTCTGTAGGTGGACGTTTATTTGTGACTAAGGTTTGTTCTCCTGATAATTTTTTGATTTTATTTAATTTCGCTTAATAGTTTTCTGTTTTCTTTTGCTTTAGTCTAGATAATGTCCAAACCCCCCCAAATTGCATATCATCTAGCATAAAAATCTGACTTGAACCTTCCTCGTGGGATTGACCCCTTGCTCGCTCTATATTATCTTGTGTGTTGTGTTTTAAGTTCGGGTAATTAATTTGTGCGACCGCGACATCATAACACCCAACAACATATTGGACTAGACAAGTCCCCGCCCAACCCCACGTTAGGTCTGGATGCAACCGCAGTCACCTCCATGTTGGACCTGGACGCGTCCCTGCCCAACTCCAAGTTGGGTTTAGACGCGACCACACCCAACTCCATGTTGGGCCTCGACGCGTCAACGACCAACCCCACATTGGGAATGGCCGCGACGGCGACCAACTCCATGTTGGTGCTGGACATGTCCCCGCCTAACCCACATTGGGTTTGATCGCGATTGCGACCAACTCCAGGTTGGCCCGGGACGCGTCCATGCCCAACCCCACGATGGGCTGGACGTGACCGCGCCCAACCCCACGTTGGGTCTAGACGTGACAACGCCCAACCCCACGTTGGGTCTGGCCGCGTCCGCGCCCAACCACACATTGGGCTGGACACGTCATTGCCCAACCCCATGTTGGGTCTGGACGCGACCACTCCCAACTCCATGTTGGGTCTCGACGCGTCCATGCCCAACCCATGTTGGGAATGACCACGACCGCGACCAACTCCATGTTAGTACTAGACGCGTCCCCCGCATCCAACCCCATGTTGGGCCTGGACGCGACCA
>Ga0325404_1005004_pt1 | contig 14004 bp, 6 predicted proteins | sample PopdelMetagenome_18_FD_205664 | JGI IMG/M metagenome (GOLD analysis project Ga0325404, IMG submission 205664) | Populus deltoides microbial communities from Bellville, Georgia, United States - Xylem-Control-R1 | ecosystem: Host-associated > Plants > Phyllosphere > Stem > Wood/Secondary xylem... | reverse complement strand
TATTTGTTTTGAAGTGAAAGATTGAGTTGTTTAATATTTTATTTTTATATTTATTTTAATTAATTATAAAATGTAATTCTTATAGGTTATATCTTAGAAAAGTAAGAGACATGTAATATACTTTATTCTTTTTATTTTAATCACTAATTATCACTAAATATTACATTTTAGCTATTTTTTTATTTTATTCATTGAAATTGATGATGTAACATTATTTGAAGCTTATAATGTGTCAATTGTCTATAATTCAACATTATTATATTTTTATTTTATATATATATATATATATATATATATATATATATATATATATATATATATATATATATATATATTAGCATTGTTGTTAGACTTGGTTCAGGACTCATCCAGAAAAAAGATTGTCATTAGGTTATAGGGTCAACTTGTGGCACTGAGTCCATTATTTTTATTAAAATTATAAACCTCAACCTGAAAATTTATAACGGTGAAATTTTAAATTAAAAAATAAGGAGTTTAAATAGAATTTAATTAGAATGTTGAATTTGTCATATACAAAGTGAGAAGTTACAGCTCAAAGATAATAAAAAATAATAAGTATAACTACTCCACACAAGTCCAAGATACAAAGTAAGTGAAGATTTAGTTCTTAAACATTCATTTTAGTGCTTATAATATAAATTTTTATATCTTACTTGATAGCACAAATTAAAATAAATTTACACACTTCACATTGTATGTATTATAGGATTGATATGCATTTATTCAGTTTAAGATTCATTAAGCTTAAGACTGCTAAAATTGGATTTTAAGTTGAATTGATTGACCGCATATTCATCAGGGTTGAACATTTAGAAATCTGCATGAATCGATTAATCGATTGAAGTGACCAATCTGAATCGGTCGATCATTTTAGTTGTTAGAGGAACAATGATGGCTATAAAACAACTTTTTTTCCTTATATATATATATATATATATATATATATATATATATATATATAGTTTATCTAATGAAAAATTATGCACAAAATTTGAATAAATATCATATAAAATCTATTTTAAGAGAATTTTTTTTTAAATCATACTCATATTTGTACATTAAAACCTTCTTATTATTCCACAATAGTATAAATTCTCACACTTACTACACTTAAACACCTTCATATATTCTAAATGTTATTGAATGAGTTATAGAGATATAAGCTTCACTTGTATTATCTACTTTTTGAGAGAGTGTTGTTGCATTTCAAACAATTATGATCCTTCAAGAGTTTAAGCAAAACATTATTGGTTATTGGTGAGGTACATCACCATGGTGAAGATTCTTGAAGGGGGTATTTCTTCAAGTGGTGAAAAGGAGTTTGATGAGAATTCATCAAGGACATTGTAATCTTTGGCTTGGATTAATAAAGAATATAATACTCAAGATCGGTTTGGTGCTTAAGGTGTGGATATAGGATTGCCGAATCATGTTAAAAATCAAGTTTGCAATTTCTATCCCTATACTCTTTACTTTAAACACCTTAATTATATTGTTGGTTAGTTATGTTAATTGTGTTTAATTGAGTTAATTAGAATAATTGTTATTATTAGTAAAACATCTAATTCAACCCCTTAGTTGTTATTGTTGTTTTAATTCTAGAATAACAATTGGTATCAAAGCATAGTTCTCATTTATATAAGTTTGTTTGGACTTCGAGTAAAATGACAACCATTAGTTTTAATGTTCAAAATGAAGGATCGTTAACCTCTATACCATCTTTCTTTGATGGTAATGACTATACCTATTGAAAAGCTCGGATGATTATATATTTTCAATCTATTGATTATGATTTATAAATGTCGATTGAAAATGTACCTAACAAGCCTACTAAGATTAAAAATAATATAACATTTCCTAAAAGCTATAAGTGATTATACCGATGATGATAAAAAAAAATTTATATATGGATGTTAAAGTTATGAATACTTTGTATTGTGCATTTAGTAGAAGTGAATTCAATAGAATCACATCATGCAATAATGCTAAAGATATATGACATGCATTAAAGATAACACATGAAGGAACAAATTAAGCAAAGGAACAAAAAATTGACATGTTAGTGCATCAATATGAGTTATTTAAAATGCTTTCAAATGAATCCATAACTAGTATGTTTACTAGAATGACAACTATCACTAATAATTTGGATGTTCTTGATAGAACTTATACTAATGTTGATATTGCAAGCAAAATCCTTCGGTTCTTGCCAAAGACTTAGGAAGTAAAGATGATGGTAATTCGAGAAGTTAAGAACCTCACCAAACGTTTCGTTTATTTGAGGAACTCATTAAATCACTTGTGACTATGAGTCATAGAAAAATGAAAAGCAAGAACTAGAACATAAGCCAAAGAAGAATTTGGCATTCAAAACCATATACTGTTGATAGTGATGATGATGATGATAAAATGAAGGGAAACATTGCACTTGTAATAACCCATTTTTGGGTTCTTCCCAATTACATTTTATTTTCTTAAAAAAAAACCCGAAAAAGTGTCGTTTTAAATGACACCGTTCTTCTTCTTCCCTGTGCATGTAGAGGCAGGGAAGAAGAAGATTTTAAATCTTTTTTCCCGCTATTCTCCTTCTCTTTCCCCTCTCACTTGCCCAAAAAACCTGCATAACCCATACCCACACAACCATACCCTGCAACCATTATGGAAGAAACATGAGACAGGGACCCATGCCCTACACTTGAACAGGTATAATGACCCTCTCCCTCGACATTCTATAAATATAAGGGAAGATTACAAGACAAGAAGGGGGCAAAAATTTTAGAGAAGGAGAGAAGTAAATGACAGATTAAAAGGGGGGATTTTTGGCAGAGAGAAAGATAAGAACAAGGAGAATTTTTGAGAGGAGAACAGAATAGAGAGAAGGAAGCTGGGGATAGTTTGAGAGAGGAACAGAGATTGATGTGAAAACAAGAAAAAAAAACTGGGGGAAGGGGATTTTGAAGAAGAGAAGAGAAAGGACGGAGAGTGGAGTGAAAGAACAGAAAAACTGAAGCAAAAAAAAAAAAAACAGAGCGAGAGGAGTGAACGAACTGAAAAGAAGAAGAAGAAAGAACCAGAAGGAAACAAAAAAAAGGAGATGAACGGGGAGTGATAACAAAAAAATGACAGACAAGGGGAGAGGTAACAGAAACGAAAAAGAAAAAAAAATAAAAGGCAAGAACAGAGGGGGACGAAAACAGGGGGAGAAGATTTGAAAAAATAGAAGAGAAGAAGACCACCTTCAACCCGGCATTGCCACCGCCTGCTTTCCTCATTGCCGCGACACCAGCTGCCACCGTTCCCCCAAGTCACCACCACCAGCACCGCAACCGCCAGAGAATAAATGGAGAAGAACAGAATAAACACATGAGAGGGGGAGAAATAGCATAAGGCAGTAGGAAGAAGAAGAAGCAGTAACCACCGTCTGCCATTGCAGCCACACCACCGTCACCACCAGCGACCGTCAGCCTAGCTACCAGAGTGACTCCATTCCAGGTAATTATCTCCCCTTCATCTCTATTTTTCCGTTTTAGTCTCTTGCATGCAGAATGTGCATGGTGCGCGTTTCTACAATGCAAGGGAAAATAATTACCCGGTTACTATGTATGAGCACAATAACCGGCTAATTAGTTGGTTCTTGTGCATGGCACAGTAACCAGTCCGGGTTGGATCATCAGCCCAGTCCACATGGCTGGGATGATTCCAGCCCAATATAAGGTAGTTTGTGTTTTATTTGGGTCAGTCCAGCCCAATTTTGTTCCAAGTCCGGCCCGTTTAAGAAAACAAATATAATAATAATACATTTTCAAAAATATTTGTGATTTTCTCGCGTATTTTTCTATCCATTTTGGTTAATATCGGTTTGTATTTTTATACCGTAAAAATACAAATCTGATATTAAAATACCTAGTTTTCAAAACATTAAAAAAATATTTTTTTTGTTTTCCTACATACGGTCAAGTCTCTCAAAGAAAAAAAAATCATATCGTATTTTCATACAACAAAAAATCCAAAAACATGTTTAAGCATGCATTTTGGTTTTAATAACTAGTTTATTAAAGTCACAAGAACAAGGCCAATATTTCAAAAAATATCTAAAAATATTTTGTTTTCTTTTAGTATCTGGGATTACAAATTTACATGTAAAACGTATTCCCGATATTAAAAAAGAGTATTCTTTTTTTAACGTTAGAATGGTTAGGCTTTACCTGATAAGATAAGAACGTCCTTACCGAGGAGGGCTTTTCTTGAACTATAGACAGACCAACAATTAGAAAACACGATAATACCTTAAATTATTATCAGACAATAAAACAATGCAGTTTAACTTAGGTAGGGCGTATTTGGGGTGCTAATACCTTTTCTTTATACAATCAGTCTCCGTACCCAATCTCTGAGACCAGTTAAGGTTTCTAGTGACCAAAATACTAGGTGGCGACTCCATTCCACTTTTTCCACTGATAAAAGACAAGAATTCCTTGTCTCTCCATATTTGCCTTGCCAGATAGATACATATACTTATGAGTGTGGAGGACGATCGTCGCAACACTGCACACGTGCGATGTCATAACCCAATTTTTGACCATTTTTTATTATTATTATTATTATTATTATTATTACTACTACTACTACTACTACTGAAAAGGATAAAAAATGATGATAAAAAAATAATAATGATGAAAAACAAGCAAAAATGAAATAAGTGAAGAATGAATTAAAATTTGGGTTAAGAGCAACATGATTGGAAGTTTTTGGGGTTTAATTAAACTTTGAAATTAATCTAATTAATCTAATTAAGGGTTTAATAGGAGAATTGATAAGTTTTGAGACTTAATTGGCTTGGAATTAATTTAATTAATTTAATCAAGGACTTAATTGAAGAAATATCAAAGTTTGGGGTTTAATTGGGGTCCAAATTGCAAAAGTTAAAATCCAAGGACCAACTTGAAAATAGCGCAGAAATGTAAGGATCCAATTATATTTTAACCAGGGGTTTGATTGCAAAATTAGAAGAATCACAAGGACCAAATTCGCAGTCAGCAAAATGGGGTCGTTTTGCAACAACTGTTCACCGTCTCTTTACTCTGCAACGGCTCTGCCATTAAAGGCAGAGACGTTTCGTTCGTTGGCAGCCATGGCGGATGTTTTCTTCATTCAATGCGTCGATTACGGAGTAGGGGAGGGAGCCGTTACCACCACCGAGGCTACCGCTGGCTCTATAAAAGCTGAGCAAAGGCGACCTCGCAAAGGGGGAACAGAGCAAGACAGAGGGAAGGAACCCAGCAAAACAGAGAGAAAGAAAATACACAGAAAAAAACAGAGAAAACACAAACAAAGAAACCCAGAAAAAACCAACATTAACATCACCGTCTCCTCAATTCCCCCTGCAAATCAGAAAAAGAAAGAACCCAAGCAGCAAGCCGTGACCTTCATCATCACCGGAACAAAAGGAAAACAGAAGGAGCAGGTGTACACAGACGAGAACGAAATCACCGTCCTACAAGCCTCCTCGCGACCTCCAGAAGCAGGTAAGCCGTTCTCATTTTCTCTTCATTCTTGTTTTTAATTATGCAAATGTAGAACTGTGCGAAGGTAATTTAATTACCTTCGCACAGTTGTTGCACGCGTGAAATTGCTTCACGCGTGCAGTATAATTAACTCTTCCGGGCCACTAGTTTGGGCCAGTGGCCAGGCAGGCCCAGCCCCAAAAATAACAAAAATAATAAAAAATATAAAAAATATAAAAAATAAAAGAAATAGAAAAATAGAAAAATATGTGTATGCATGAATAAAAATAATATAAATTTACTGGTTTATTCACCCACGCCAGAGTCGGGAATAAAATACTAGTTTAAGTTTATATTATTTTTATTCGTTATATTTTTTATTTAGCAAAAACATATACGTGCGTGTATGAAAAATAAATTTATTTTATTTATTTATTTACTGACGCCAGAGTCAGGAATAAAAATATTGATTTAATTATTCTCTTTGTTTTTTTAATTTTATTTAACTACATAAAAAATAAAAAATATGTGAGTGTGTAAATTTAGTTTATTCGTTTATTCACTAGCGTTAGAGTCAGGAATAAAAAAATATATTAATCTGAATTTATTTTATAGCTACGCAATAGTTACCAACGCTAGAGTTGGAATTATCCGTAGTTGAATATTCACTGACGCCAGAGTCAGGAATATTGTGAATAAATCATCAGAACGTAAACCAATAAAGATTTAGCAATTTAAGACCAAAAAACAGCAATGCAGTTTGCCTTAGGCAGAACGTTTAATGGGTGATAATATCTTCCCTTTTACGTAACCAGTCCCGAACTATAGAATCTCTGTTGACCAGTTAGGGTTCCTAGTGACCATAATACTAGGTGGCGACTCCTTAAACAAGACCTTTTTCCTAAAAGAACAAGATGCCAAAAATCTTTCTTTTTCCCTAATCAAGAGTTATTTTTTAAGGCCGCCGCGATGTCGGGTGCGACATGCGACAACACTTATCACAAGACAATTCCAAAATTTTCTAAGAAAGAAGTAAGGGAACAAAAAATTCTCAAACTTTCACTTGTTTTCCCATGCTAATTGGGTATTGTTAATCTTTGTGCACATCGTATCTGAACCCTAGTTGGTCGGGTGAGTCACCAACTTGTGTGGACTGATCATCCCACAGCACGAAGCCTCATGCTCATTGCATTTTAATTTTCCAACAAGCTTTACCTTATGATATTCTTATTATGGTCTATTTGAGAAACCTTTTTTATAAAAGCCTAAAGCCATTTTTGTATATAAATTCCTCATTGTTGTATTACCTATTATATGTATATTGAACATTATCTACTCACTGAGTTATTAAACTCATCTTCTCATTATTTATCTTTTTCAGGCTTATAGTTTATTAGCGGGTCATTTTTGTTGGATCTTTAGAACCTGTTTTTTTTGTTGTAATTAGTATTTTATCTTTATGTCTAGTTAGTGTTCCACAACTATGAATTTGTATTAACTCTTATATTGAGATAATCAAATTATATTATGAAGTTAGTTTTATTACTACTGTTACGTTGAACTCTGATTAAGTTATTTAAATGATAAGTTCGTATGCGAGTTTGGGTTCGCATAGATATGGAACTCTAGAGGGAAATCTTATCTATGTGCTGGTCATGGATTCGAAAATCAGGCCGTGACATTAAGTAAAACCTTATCTTGACAGCCCAAATGTTATAGTGTTCACCATTAAACACTAAAATTACAGACGAAATACTGCTAGAAGTAGACATGTTTGCACAACAACTGCCTGAAAAATAAATCATTCAACCTCACTAGTGTTTGCACTCAACATCACTGTGTTTAGCACTCAAACACTCAAAAAACTTGTCTCACAACTTGTAGGAATCCACCTCTGATATCACTGTTAAATCTACAGAAAATAAAAGACTAAAACTTGCAGGGAGAAGTAGATAATTTGAGACTTTGGAGTTGAAGAAAGGCAGAGTACATTTCACAAATGAGAATGCCTATTTATAGGCTTACAACCAAACTAAAATTACTAAAAAATCTCAACTACTATCAGATTTCATTGGCACTACATCTACCAACTGAAAACAGAAAATTAAGTAGCAAGAATCTGATATGAAACAATAACAAAGACTAAGTCTAACTAAGACTGTTTCAAACTTCAGAGGCAAATAACTCTCATGAGTTCTAACAATCCTGAAAGGTAAGTTTGATAAATATTTTGACATAGTTTGTAGCCTATCTTTATGTCTATAGAGTTTTGGTTGTTATTGTTAAAGGGCTTATGGAAATTCCGTTCTTTTTCTTTCCCTTCTTCTGTATACAAGATATTTGCTGAAGGTGATGTCGCAAACTCCTCGAGCACTGAAGCAGCAAGAAACCTTTTCACAGGGTGTGGCAGCACCATAAGTTCTGCACGATACATTAAAGATATATCAATTAATCTTATTTGCTTGCTTAATCAACTGTTGTACTCTTACTTCTAGTTCATATGATTGGGAATTCAATGGGTAGGTGAGAAGAGTTGAGTCTCTAAAAACTTGTCTTTGAGGTGGTTTGAACTAACTAGGAATTCTAGGAACAAGGTCCATATGTTTTTCCACCCTTAGTTCTTTGCTAAAACACCTTCTTGCTCGGTTTTGATACAATTTTGACCTTTCATTTCAGCTTTCTTCTATTAATCCCTTACGTTTAAAGACTAAACTTATGGCATACCTCATCCCCCCACAGCACTGATGCCACCATATTGGCTATTTAAGGCCAACCAAGACTTGTGTATGGAATCAGAGTGGTAGTTCATCAGCTAACCTTCCTTCTTATTCTTAGATGGCATGACTACTATCCCTAAGCCCACTCTGATTACATGGGATCATGCATTTCCATTTTGAATTGCTTATGTTTAACCATTATTATCATGAATAACTGCAGAAACACTGGCATCGAGTGCGAGACCTAACTTTCGAGTTATATCCATTCCATATCTCATGCATAGAGAGGATCTTGGGGATGCCACTAATCCCACCATAAATAAAAATGCCTCCTGTTGCCATTAGTGTGCATAGTGATATATATATACCAAAGCATGCTTCCTAACAGCCATGTGGAATTTGAAAGCCCCAAATACGGTGAGACAAGATAGAACCACAACTATTAAGCTTGGACCAGCTTGGCGGGTTGACCTAGTAGCTGAACCAGTTTGGGTTTGTTAAAAGACCGGCCGGTGCAATAACCCGGCAAAACCCGGTCGACCCGGCGGATCGAACCATGACCCGGGCGAACCTGGAGGAGACCCCTCTTTTTTTTCAAATGTGCTTTTTCTCTTATACCCCTCTTTTTTCATATTTTTTTAGTTAGTTATTAACACTTTTTAAAGTTCACTATATAAATATTAGAAAAATATTATATTTTTTCAATGTAGGATTTAAAACCCTTTAGTAAATATACTTTATGTTCTTAAAAAAAGTTATTTTTTCAATGCGGGATTTAAAGCTCTTTCATATATATACTTCATGTTCACAAGAAAAAAGTTATGTTTTTTCAATGTGAGATTTGAAACCTTTTAGTATATATACTCTATGTTTCTAAGAAAAAAATTATTTTTTCAATATGAAATTTGAAACCCTTTTGTATATATACTATATGTTCACAAGAAAAAAATTATGTTTTTTCAATATGGATAAAAAAAACTTTTTGATTTAAATGCTTCAACTTAAAAGGATAACACAATATCTTTTCAATGTGAGATTTGAAGCCTTTAATATATATGCTCTATGTTCCCAAGAAAAAAATTATTTTTTTAATGTGGGATTTGAAGTCTTTTTGTATATATACTATATGTTCACAAGAAAAAAAGTTATATTTTTTTTCAATGTGGGATTTGAAACACTTTAGTATATATACTCTATGTTTCCAAAAAAAAAATCATTTTTTCAATGTGGGATTTGAAGCTCTTTTGTATATATACTCTATGTTCACAAAAAAAAAATTATGTTTTTTCAATGTGGATAAAAATCTTTTTGATTTAAATACTTCAACTTAAAAGGATAACACATTATCTTTTCAATGTGGGATTTAAAGCCCTTTAATATATATACTATATGCTCCAAGAAAAACATTATTTTTTTAATGTGGGATTTGAAGTCCTTTTATATATATAGTATATGTTCACAAGAAAAAAGTTATATTTTTTCAATGTGGGATTTGAAACACTTTAATAAATATACTCTATGTTTCCAAGAAAAAAATTATTTTTTCAATATGGGATTTGAAGCCCTTTTGTATATATACTCTATATTCACAAGAAAAAAGTAATATTTTTTCAATGTGGGATTTCAAGCCCTTTCGTATATATACTCTATGTTCACAAGAAAAAAGTTATGTTTTTTCAATATAGGATAAGAAAATTTTTTTGGTTTAAATACTTCAATTTAAAAGGATAACATAGTATCTTTTCAATGTAGGATAAAAATCTTTTTAAAATATTCTTTTAAACTTTATTATTTACAACATGTATAGCCTATATTCACATAGATTTTTTTAAAAAAATTTCATATAAAATATTAAAACTTTAAATATTTTTTTTATTTTTCCGGGTTGATCTGGGTTGACCCATAAAACCCGAGACTCAGTCCCTTGGCCGGGTCAACCCCCGAGTCGGGTTTGATAACTATGGATAGAACTAAAAATTTTAGAGCATTCATAGTTTTTTTCTATTAATATATCCAAATGCTTTTCTATTTTATTATATTGCTAGACAAATAATTATTTAGTTTTCAGTATTTTCTTGCTTTTAATATTAGTATTTTTCTGTTTTATCCCGTCTCCTTGGTAATATTTGCTATAACTCACCAATGCATTAAGGAATATTAGAATATAGTGAATAAAAGAGAAACATAGCTATTAAACCTGGACTGGCCCACAGGTTAACTCGGGACCTGATTGACTCGGTGACTGGACAAATCCAGGTAACGTGAAAGACTGGTAAGAGCATAAAAATGGTCAAGCCCGATCAGCAAGCCAGGACGACCCATGACCTAGGCGACACGGCAAAATCCAGTAGAGACTTTTTTTTTCAAATGTGTTTTTCTCTTGACCAAATACCTCTCTTTTTTCATATTTTTTTAGTTGGTTATTAACCTTTTTCAAAGTTCACTATATAAATACTAGAAGAATGTTTTATATTTTTAATGTAGGATTTGAAGCCCTTTAATATATATATTATATGTTCACAAGAAAATGTTATTTTTCCAATGTGGGATTCGAAGCTTTAGCATATATACTTTATGTTCATAAGAAAAATACTTCAACTTCAAATAATAATATAGTATCTTTTCAATATAGGATAAAAAAGTTTTTGAAATAATCTTTTAAATTTTATTATTTATAGCATGTATAGTCTATATTTACATGGATTGTTTTTTAATTTTTTCATATGAAATATTAAAATTTTAAATATTTTTTTAAAAAAATTTCCGGGTTGATTATGATTGACCCGGGTTAACCCGTGTAACCCAGGACCCGGCTCCTTAACCAGGTCAACCCCAAGTCGGGTTAGTGGGGTTTGATATACATGAAGAGAAGTAAATAAAATATTATGCAATGCAATGCAAGACTCTAAAAGAGAAGTAAAGCTGGGTCAAAATGAATCTTAGAATATAGTGAATAAAATATTATGCCAAATAAAGTTTACAATAAATTGAATTATGAATGATCAAGTTCATGTTGAACAATAAATTGAAGGGCGTGGAGGCACAGAAACATCAACAACACCCTCGAGCATTTGAGTAACCTTCTTCATGGATGGCCTGAGTGAAGCATCCTCTTGAATGCACCAAATAGCCACCATTACTAACCTCTCTAGCTTCTTCATGTCATTTCTTGCATCCTCGTCATTTTCAACCAACTTGTCCAATTTCTTCTTGCAGTAGCAAGCGTAAACCCAATCCATAAGTGCCTCCTCTTGATCTCCCATTCCAAATGCAACACTTGACTTGCAACAAATCATCTCTAGTAACAGAACACCAAAACTGTAGACATCAACCTTAACTGTGATTGATGCTCTACTAAACCATTCAGGCGCAAAGTACCCGACCGTGCCTCTTATGTTCGTGCGAGCCACTCGAGTTTGCTCTGCCACCAAGAGCTTTGCTAGTCCAAAATCAGAAATCCGAGGTGTATAGAACTCGTCTAGGAGTATATTCTGAGGCTTTATATCACAATGGATGATCTGAGTGCTACACTCTTCATGTAAGTACATTAGGCCTCTTGCAATGCCAAAGGCAATCTGTACTCTTTGGTTCCAATCAGGCCTGGTGATTCCAAATAGTAAGCTTGCCAAGGAACCGTTGGTCATGTACTCGTATACTAGGAGCCGGTGCTCCCCCTCATCGCAGTAACCAAATAGACGGACTAGATTCTTGTGGTGAGTCTGACCAATCACACTCACTTCTGTCTTAAATTCCTTCTCGCCTTCTTGTTCAAACTTCTCTAACTTCTTGATTGCAACAAACCTCTTGGGATGGGATGCTAATACACCTTTGTACACCGTTCCAAAAGCACCTTTGCCCAATATCTGTTTGAAGCCACCAGTTGCTTGTTCAAGCTCTTTGTATGCATAACTTCTAATATTCGTCGAAGCAACACTTGAAACCGATGAAATGTTCAATAACTTGTTGTGATACGAGAAGTATATGGCAATGCAAATAGCTAATGTCATAACGACATTAATGAACACAGAGCTTCCTAGGAGTATTGACACAATGAGGACCGTTGTCGACTGGTCCTTGTTATTTTGGCGTTGTGATACGAGATAGAGCTGTGTAACATTAACTTTAGGAACCTTCACAAGAGCTGTTCTATTCACATTAGGCTCGCGTCTTCCATTCGACAGAGGATACTTCTTCTTCCAACAACTATTACCATTATGAATAGCAACCGTACAAAAACAGTCATCAAGGCATAGTTGTTTACACGTCTGCAAGTCCACCCCACTTCCAATCTGAAGATCATAATCATCTAGTGGCCAATCTGTATTGTTGTACTCAACAAACTCTACTAGCTCAAGGTTTGATTCCCATCCATTGAGCCGGCAGCTTGGCAGTTCAAAATTCGGCCTGCAACCTTGATTTTTAGCAAATTCATTTAAGTAAGAATAACTTTCTGGGCACAAGCAAGCAGGTTCTCCATTTATTTCAACACAGATGCTATTGTAGCCACAAGCTCCGCTTCCTACTTCCGTCAGGATTACAGAGCAAATATCTTCAGGAAATCTTTTCACCACACTCCACTTCAAGCCACAATTTTTGCTCTTTGGGCAATGATATTGCCTAAATACTCCATCATAATCAATCCTTGCCATGTGGTAGAAATCTTGACTCGACCCAGCATCTTTTTTGGTAAGGTTGTAGACCCATCGGGTGCCATCTGTGACATACATATATCCATTCTCATTAAATACTAACTTAGAATTGCCAGTCATTGTCCCGGTGGCCCAATAAGCACCACGAACAGCTCCAGTTGGCATAGTTACAGTATAAAGGACCAGGTTTCCATCCGGCTGCAAGTGTAGCTGGAAGCGCCCATCAGCGTAACTTTCTCGAGAATATCGAGCAGTGAGATTGCTTCCCATGTTAAACGTTTGACCAGGCAAGATTGTATCAGTTGTTTCATTGAAGGTCTCCCAAATGGGATTATTGTCTCCATCCAGGAGCATAAAGTTGCCACTATCATTCATAGAAGCGCACATAGATTTTGCGCCACCTGTTGAAGGCCGCTCCCATAAACTATTTCCTTGAGGATCATGGAGTACAAGCTTCCCTTCATCAGTCAGTTTTAAAGTAGACCCTTGTGGTGCTGGTTCTGTATGAGCAAACCACACAATGGTTGTTTCAGGTATCTTATTGAACCAGATGGCAAGAAAGAAGTGGTTCTCATTATCGTTGGGCAGTTTCTGAAATCCAATGGCAAATTCTTCATTAGGAGAAAGCCATGAAGGGTTTGCCTCAAGTGAAGATAATGATGAGCCTTTAAGTTGAGAACAGTCAAAGGAAAAAACTTTTGGAATGAAAAGCAGAAGAGAAACAAAGAGAGCTTGAAGAATACGGAGATTTGAGGAAGCCATGCATTCCTTGGTTTTGGTTTCTGGAGAGAGAATTTATTTGGTGTTGTGTAGCTGCTTCGCAGTTTCTGAAATGAAGAGGTGGAACTTTCAGAATTTTGAATTGCAGAGTCAAGACTTCCGACATTATCAACTACTGGCAGCAGGAAAAACACGTAAACCACTTTAATCCAAGTCAAATAACTATTTTTCATGGTTATAATAAATACCGAGTCTCTGTCAACTAAAAAATTTGTAATTCCTATCAACGTGTACAAACTAAGAAAAGGATGATTAACATAAACTAAGATAAAAACCGAAACTCAGGTTTTATATCATTACAATATTTAACAGTTTTATTAATAAATTTTTTTT
>Ga0325404_1005003_pt1 | contig 14004 bp, 10 predicted proteins | sample PopdelMetagenome_18_FD_205664 | JGI IMG/M metagenome (GOLD analysis project Ga0325404, IMG submission 205664) | Populus deltoides microbial communities from Bellville, Georgia, United States - Xylem-Control-R1 | ecosystem: Host-associated > Plants > Phyllosphere > Stem > Wood/Secondary xylem... | reverse complement strand
CAAACAATCCTATTTAGATTAGTTCTAGATCTAAATCCTAATCCTTAAAGACAAACAAAAACCCGTAATGTTACGCTTCATAATCTTAAATTTTGTATTTAGTGTAGGATTTTTATTGTTTTTTTTTTAATTTCAGGTTTTATATTTAGTTTGTTTAGATTGATTTTTTAGCTAATTAAAGGAGTTGAAACAATTAATATTTGATAATAAAATCTCTAAATAAATTTTTTATATGATGACCCTTTTTAATAGAATTCTAAGTTTTTCTTTTTCCAACAATTAAATGGAAGTCAATGTCAGATCCTTCTTTTATTTTACTTTATACTGAAACGTGTTTGGCAGTGTGGTTACGGATACTTTTCAAATAACTTTTCGTGCTAAAATGCATGCTAATAATGTTTTTTTATTTTTTAAAAATCATTTTTGACATTAGCACATCAAAACGATTCAAAACATATAAATCATATTAAATTTAAATAAAAACAAAATTTTTAAATTTTTTAAAAATACAACCGTAGCCACATTCCCTAACATTACCAAAGTTGTTGTTATCGATGTGCGTTTCACGTGGAACTTTGGATGCATGGAACTCATGGGTTTTTTTTTTTTTTTTTTTTTTAAAGGCTGCTAAAGGAAGGCCTTTTCTTCCACAAACTTTAAGTGCAGAAATCACTTGGACTTTTGAATTAAATAAAAAGCAACACGTGATCACTTTTACTTTTTCTTTTTTTTCTCTAAATTGATTTAATTTGTTTTTTTAGCTTTTCCTTCAACAACAGTCATGAACATGTTAATTTGTTTCGAAATAATTTTTCAATTAAATCAAACTGTACTTGTTAAGTATTTTATGGTTATTTTTTGCATGATTTTTTCAAGTTAATTTAAATTGTTTTTTAAACTTTTGACTCGAAAAAGAGTCACAAGAAGCTAGTATGTTTGGGCTATTACAAAATTGAATCAAGATTTTTCTCTAATTAGAAGTTTAATTTTTTAATTTTTAACTTGTAGATTCTAACTGATATCATAGTCCGATCGCGAGCTAGCACCCCAAGACTAAGTAAGAGAGGAGAATTTAGTCCAAATATATTTTTCATTCACATAATTAAATTTATTATTTTATTATTCTATTTGAAATTGAGTCAAAATATATTTTTCAATCAAGTATACTTGTTAAATACATATATTTAAACGTCGTTTGGGAACGCGGTTTGCACCGTGTTCCGCAAAATTTCAATCTTTTTATATTTTTAGATCGTTTTAATATGCTGATATCAAAAATAATTTTTTAAAAATAAAAAAAATATTATTTTGATGTATTTCTAGATGAAAAGCAACAAATATTACACACTTCCAAACACTCTTTTTAGTATCAAAAGAAAAACATCATTTTTTTCAATCACTCTACTCTAACTGTTAGGTTATATTTACTTGTGTATATTGAAATTTTTTTTGTTAAAATGATTCTTTTTGAAATAGGATCATAATTTTGATAACAAAATGATTATGAGTTCAATTCTTACCCCTTCATTCTCTAATTAAATTTAAAATCATTTAAATAAGCACGTTAAATAATAATATAAATTATATTCTATAGTAAAAAAAAAATATTAAAGCTAGTTTATCATTCTCTATAATATATTTGTAAGAAAAACTAAGTATGTCACTAATTCTTGGTAATCAAAAAACTATAAAATGCCATTATTTTTCATTATATATGGACCCATTAAGTAATTTTGTAGTTATGACACCAAATGTTAGCTTAGATATATTGTATTATTTGGATACATAAAATTGAGTTTTGGATTTATTATCAAATAAAAAAAATCAAACAAGCTAATAAAATCTATCCTAATAATATTTAATCACAAGGAAATCAATTATAATAATCATTAATTAATTTTATAATTCTCAATCTATTAAAAAACATAAAATAATAATTCACAAACATCAAATAAAAATGCAGATGGTTTTAAACTGTGTAAGAAATAAAGCAACTAAATCAAGTCATCTCGCAATACAAGGGCATTAGACTATTGAATTTAATAATTGAGTCTTACCGCTTTGTATTTATATATTTATTGCATACAGGGCATGTTAATTAATGTTCTCCCTGACTTGCAATCACGTACCACCACAGAAATGAACTATACTGACGTCATATTGCGTCCATGAAAAAGCTGTTTATCCATCAGCAAAAGCATGTCTGATGGAATCGTGTCATGAGGCAGAATCACGTTGATGATTTCATATCCGTTGTAATTTAATTATTAATTTAATCACTGGCCGACAAAATATTTATTGATGATAAAAATATGTGATGATCAGTATCAGTACGTAAAATATTATTGGTGGACTTTTGACAGATAACATGTGAGTAATTAATTTCATTTTTCTAATAGATACCCAATAAAATCATTGACAAAATATTATTATTATCAATTATAAAAATATACGAAGATCCGTTTTTGTTGGTATATCAGTAGATAAAATATTATTGATGGACTTTTTATACATAACATGTTAGTAATACATCTTCTTTTTCTAATAGATACCCAATAAAATAATTGACAACCACGGCTTGTCAGTGATTCTAGCGGTCTATATTAAAAGACTTGATAATTTTCTATAATTTTCAAGAAAAATTAGCATGTTTTACCTATAGAATAAACAGTGTAATTTATGTGTTAATAATTCTATCGGTGGTGTGGTATTGTTTTTAATGCTATCAAAACAATTTAATATTAAATAGTTAAACAAATAATTTAACTTGAATAATACATTTAATATTATTAATTTAACTATAAAAATCAATTACAAATAAATTCTAGTGGTCTATATCAAAAGACTTAGCAATTTTCTATAATTTTCAAGAATAATTGGCATGTTTTACTTATAGAATAACCAATGCAATTTATGTCCGTTAATGATTCTATCGGTGGTGTAGTTGTTTTTTAATGCTATCAAAACAATTTGATATTAAATAGTTAAACAAATAATTTAACTTGAATAATGCATTTAATATTATTAATTTAACTATAAAAATCAATTACAAATAGATTCTAGCGGTTTATATCAAAAGACTTAGCAATTTTCTATAATTTTCAAGAATAATTGGCATGTTTTACCTATAGAATAACCAATGCAATTTATGTCCGTTAATGATTCTATCGGTGGTGTAGTATTGTTTTTAATGCTATCAAAACAATTTGATATTAAATAGTTAAACAAATAATTTAACTTGAATAATACATTTAATATTATTAATTTAACTGTAAAAATCAATTACAAATAGATTCTAGCGGTCTATATCAAAAGACTTAGCAATTTTCTATAATTTTCAAGAATAATTGGCTTGTTTTACCTATAGAATAACCAATGCAATTTATGTCCGTTAATGATTCTATCGGTGGTGTAGTATTGTTTTTAATGCTATCAAAACAATTTGATATTAAATAGTTAAACAAATAATTTAACTTGAATAATACATTTAATATTATTAATTTAACTGTAAAAATCAATTACAAATAGATTCTAGCGGTCTATATCAAAAGACTTAGCAATTTTCTATAATTTTCAAGAATAATTGGCATGTTTTTTAATGCTATCAAAACAATTTGATATTAAATAGTTAAACAAATAATTTAACTTGAATAATACATTTAATATTATTAATTTAACTGTAAAAATCAATTACAAATAGATTCTAGCGGTCTATATCAAAAGACTTAGCAATTTTCTATAATTTTCAAGAATAATTGGCATGTTTTACCTATAGAATAACCAATGCAATTTATGTCCGTTAATGTTTCTATCGGTGGTGTAGTATTGTTTTTAATGCTATCAAAACAATTTGATATTAAATAGTTAAATAAATAATTTAACTTGAATAATACATTTAATATTATTAATTTAACTGTAAAAATCAATTACAAATAGATTCTAGCAGTCTATATCAAAAGACTTAGCAATTTTCTATAATTTTCAAGAATAATTGGCATGTTTTACCTATAGAATAACCAATGCAATTTATGTCCGTTAATGATTCTATCGGTGGTGTAGTATTGTTTTTAATGCTATCAAAACAATTTGATATTAAATAGTTAAACAAATAATTTAACTTGAATAATACATTTAATATTATTAATTTAACTGTAAAAATCAATTACAAATACTTATAAACATTAATCAACAAGAGGTTGCAAATAGACGTAGAGGGGGGAGGAAAATCTCGGGAAGTCCAAAAGAGGGAGGATAATGACCGGACATGTATGCAATCATCTCCTCCCATTGCTACCTTTTTTGTTCTTCATACTTTGCCTTCATTTCAGCACCAATTCATTGTTCGACCATTTCCTCAACGACTAATGATGGTTGACTTGCACTGAATTGTGGGGTGTCTATGATCGAGACGCTACAACCTGATGATACGATCAAATAATTGATTTTTTTTTCAAGTGCAGGAGTGTTAGAGTATTAAATAACACAGCAAGACTAAGATTGATCCACAAATAAGTTAATTATACAAAACCACAAATAATAAAAGAAACAAAGTTAAAGAAATCTAAAAGCTGTAATATTAATGTAAAGATTTAACAAAAATAAAACAATTGTCAAGGTTAAATCACAAACAAGTATGGTCCAATCGAATAAGTGTAGTTCAAACTCTATTTCTTTACTCAACGAATGGTATGTCAAATAAGTGTAGTCCAAACTCTTTTTATTACTCAACTGAAAATCACAAACAAAAAAGGTTCCAATTTGATGATTTATCATTTATGGCTCGTTTTAATTTATTAACGTGATCATATTAATTACCTTTTTTTGAGTAAAGTCAATACTTGTAAATATTGTCATGTATTCATGGAGCTAACTTATGTTAACAATAAATCGAGAACCTTTTTTAGCATATGTGTCGGTTATCCATACATTAGGCTATAAAAGAATTAAGTATTTATTGTATCAAGGGTTGTACACCAGGAATCTAGCCTAACTACTTAACAAACGGAGTATTAAAATTGATTAAGATAACAATTATAATACATATTAACAGCAAACTTTCTTGAATTTAAACTTTAAAGTTCATATTGAGTTTGTATTATACTTATTCTTACACCATTAGTGTAACCTTTTCACCTTGAAAAGAAAAATAAATAAATAAACGAGATAAAAACATAGTTATTATATAAATTAACTAAGTATAATAAAGCAAATTATAAGCATAAACAAAATATTAATGAGAATATAATATAAAATAAAACTTGGACATTGAAAAAATACAAAGAAAGAAAGCAAGAGCATAGATCTTGATATAAAAACCAAGATATTTAAATGTATGGTAAATGTCTTCTTTTATTAGCTAAAATTTAGAACTATTGATTTGGTGACTAGACAAAACATCATTAATATAATCATAATTTGAACAAATAATCTTCATAAAGGTTGTAGGTATTTGTCTCAACTTTCCAACAAAAATGAATGGGATGAACACTAAATAGTTTATGGGCTGATAGACAAATTTAAATTTCTCTTTTATTGCTAAAATTTGAACTTTAAAATGACAATATTGAGTCTTGAACTCTTCATTGATGTTTGAGGCATATATCTTAACTTTCCATCAAGTTAAACCACACCTAACTCCAATGTCTACAACTCCAGTTATGACCCAAAAACCAAATGATGTACCAGTTTGAATTGAACCAACCCAACTAGAATATATTCTCTAAGTTTAGCCCTCTCTTTATTTACTCAATTTCAATAATCAAACACATCAATCAGTCCTCTAAATTGTGAGATAAACATATTTTACAAACCTGAATTTAAAATCGAGCATTTACTATAAATTAAAAATATCTTATCTTATTAGACTTGTTATTATAAAACATGTTTAAGTTAGATAATTTAATAATACTTTAAGTGCAATATGATAATATAGAACCTTAATAAAAATATATTTTTAAATACTTATCACCTAACCTCATATCTCAGGCTGTAGCTATAGAGATACTATAAACCCGATTTCTATTGGGTCTACCTATTACTCCAGCCTTGAACCACAACTCTGAATCGTATTCTAAATAGGTTGAAGGGTCCTCTCCATGTTTGGCATGCATGTTGGCATTTTATTGTTCCTACACAATGTCGCACGTCACCTGCGCAACGTCTGTTGGCGATTTTTGTTTCATTGATTTAATTCATTGGGAGTCGCCACCTAGTATTTAATTAGTTGAGAGTCGCCACCTAGTATTTAATTAGAGCTACTAGGAAACCCGGGTGTACTGGTCTTGTCAGGGATTCACGGGTAAGGGACTGGTTGTGGTTAGAGAAGGTATTAGCACCTCTAACACACCCTACTTGAGGTAAGTTGCTTCGCGATTTGATGTAATTTAAAAGGTTTTGAAAGTTGTCTTGCCAATGATTTCTTAAAAAGAGAAAAAACGTTCTCCTCGGTAAGGAGATCCTTATCTTATCAAATAAAAGAACCTAATTGCTCTAGCATCAATAAAAACGAAACAAACTTTTCTATTTAATATCAAGAATATATCTTACGTATAACATTATAATCCGGATACCAAACAAAAAAACATTTTTTGATATTTTTTTTGAAATATGAACCAAATTCAATGCAAATTAAAACATTTAATTTTTTTTAATTCTTTTTGACTTTTTAATTTTTTTCAATTTTTAAAAACATACATAAAAAAATAAGTTAGAGAATTTTACAAATCTGAATTTAAAACCAAGCATTTACTATAAATTATGAGATATGCATATTTTACAAACCTGAATTTAAAACCAAGCATTTACTATAAATTAAAAATATCTTATATTATTAGACTTGTTATTATAAAACATGCTTAAGTTAAAAAATTTAATAATACTTTAAGTGCAATATAATAATATAGAACCTTAATAAAAATACATTTTTAAGTACTTATCATCTAACCTCATATCTCAGGGTGTAGCTATAGAGATACTATAAACTCGATTCCTATTGGATCCACTGATTACTCCAGCCTTGAACCACAACTCCGAATCGTATTCTAAATAGGTTGAAGGATCCTTTCCATGTTTGGCACGCATGTTGGCATTATATTGTTCCTACACAACAAAATAAACAAGTCAAAGATATGGATAAAAAAAATATTAGTCCAAACAATGTACAAAAGGTTTAAAAGGTGACTTATAATAAACTCCTCAGGTCAGTTGTCCACAAACTATTTCTCCTCATTGTGTGTATCCTCCTTTTCTGTTTCCATGTATAACTCCATCGGAATTGGCTTGTGTCCAAGTTGTGTAGCCTGCAAAATAAATCCCTAGTTAAACATTATCACAAATAATAACTTTTACTTTAAAAAAATACTCAAAATTAAAATAGGCTTACTTGCCAGGCGTTTTGCATGGTTAGTAAAAGGAAGCGACTCACTAGCATGCTTGTTTATGGGACCATGAGTCTCCTTGTTTTTGTTCGATGATTAAATCTGTGAACGCCTCCTAAAACCCTCTAGCGAGAAGAACTTTAGATATCTCTTCTAATTGCTCCTAGTGATGTGGGGAAGTCTATAATTTTTTCAATTCTCAAAGTCATCTAACTCGGTATATCTTCTAGCATAAGAGTGTATGTCATACCACAAATCATGCAACTTGGTTTAAAAGTTCATAAAAAGAACTATATATATAACAAAAAAAATTCCAATTCAATAAAAAAAATCTAAACTTCACATATTAAAACTTACCTAGTTACATTGTGATTTTTCTAGACTTGCCATGCCACCCTATATTTTTCCTTGTCCCATTGAAATTTTTCCTTGTAATCATTTTTTAAAAAATAATTAGTTTATAAATTTAAAAAATCTTTTATTAATAAAAACAAGTACTAATCATATATGTACTAATCTTAAACTTCCCCCACATCCATTCAAGATGCCTTTTACGTAGGCTCTATTGAAACAAGAGAACTTACATCGATTATTTCATAATCGATCTTATTTTTCACTTAGCTTCCATATTTATTTATGAATCTGAAAATCAATTACTTAGTGGTTGATTATATAAATATGTAATCATTAATATAATGATATATTTGAATTAAAATGTTTTTCTTACATGCATAAAATTTAACTTCTAATCCGCTATTAACTTGCCAGAATATGGGTCTCTGTCAAATGGAATGCTAGATTTGTGACCCGTAGTCAACAAGCTTACATCGTTAGAATGTTTATCAGGTGTCTCTTCATGATCGGGTCCTAAATACACCACAAGATTTGGAGCACTACTACTTGAAGATGCAAAAGCACTCCGTTTCGACCCTAAATGATTCCTCGACATCTAAATAATATAACTAAATAATTAAGAATATTCAATTATATTTTCAATCTATGATTTATGGTTTTTTTTTTTTAATTTATTGCATCTATCTATTTATAAGTTTCAACAACACCTTTTTTATATAGGACCTTGCTCAAAATTGAAAAAAAAAATGCAGGCAACCAAATAAAACACAAACAATCATCACCCACAAGTCAAACACACACTTACTATACATTCTTTTCGAGTACAAGGTAGGTTTAAGGTTATGAGCTACTAAAAACTATGATATTACGGTATTTAATTTAATACAGTAAACCAAAACAATGCTCATATATGATTAAAAATTGAACAAGGTTATCATAATGATAACATGATATCCAAACAACATTTAAAAAGTTAGCATATTTATTACTTACTGTAATTCATCACTTAGCCCCTCAACCCATAACCAGAATTGGATTTAATAACATTTTTATATTAATAGCTCATCCCTTTCAGGATTTAAATTGAAGAATTTAACCTAACTCAAAATGATTTCAGTATTTTTCAATTACCATGTTAAGTGACAAGAAAAACAATTGAAATCTATATTTTGACCGCGTGTCAAGAAATTCGCAAAAAAATGTAAAGCATGAAAATGAAATGCAGAAATGAGTTAGTCAAAAATTATTTTATATGCAAGAGCTAACTTATATGTCACGGAACACAAACATTTATTTTACAGATGTTGTCCTAGTACTATGATAACATTTTTATTCAACCAACTAACTAAATTATTAAAAAATCAACATCATATCTGAAAATCAATAAATAAAATTATTAAAAAATTCTTTATGTAGTCTATTTAGATCATAAATTCACATAAAATCCAAAATTAGCATAAACCTTAACTTCCCTTAAATTAGGAATTTTTCAATTTCAAACAAAAATAAGTGAGGAAACACCATTATAATTGAAGAATGATTCATAACAAAATGATAGCATGTCAATAGTAGAGTCCAAGAGCTTAAAAGAAATCAAACTTCAATGAGAGAGAAAATGTCTTCTAAAGGAGAGAGAAACAACTAACTGGAGAAGAGATAGCACTAATGACTATTACTATTAAAGTGAGAGAGAGAGAGAGAGAACGGTTTTAGAGGGAGGAGATGAAATGGGAACAACTAGGGATTGCCTCAACATATCTAGGTTTAAAATCACCAAAATAAATTTATGTTGGTTTATCTATTGGCAATAAACCATGTCTACACTTTACCAATAGCTTTAACAATGGGAATTTGATATCGTTGGTGACTCCGTTGAATATTTAAACATTTCAGAACTCTTTCGAAAACCCCCAAATTCACCGATAACTTTTCATTTGTCGGTATATATCCATCGGTGAATCCAATCCCCTGAATTCTTCCCTAAATACTATATAATTATCTGATGATTTTATATTCCATTAGTAAAACTTTTAGAGAATAAAATTACTTAATTCTTCTCTATAATTCTCCAATGATATTATTGTCTGTTAATGAGTGTATCGATAATTAATATCACCGACGTAAAATAATCTGTCGAAGTATCCGTGTGTTGGTTTACATTCCTGAATTCTTTTCCAAACTATCTATAATTCTCCGATGATTTTATATTTTGTTAGGTATTCTGTCGGTAAATTTATAGTAATTTATTTTCTTATATATTGGATATAATCCATATCGAACCTAATTATGCAACAACAACATGTGTATTCATAACACATTAAAACCACAATCACCATAATAAACGCTTGATAAATGTATAAAGTTAAAATACATTATACAATGACAATAAATATGTTAAATGCATAATGTTGTTTTACACCTAAAATCATTTCAGATCCACTGTTTAATCTAAATCCTCATCATCTTCATCTTTCTTTATTTGCATCATTTTCATGTCTATAATTTTATGTATTTCCACTAGTACTCAATATATTGTTTAACTTGTTAATATCAATATGAACATAAGTATTATCTACAATAAAATTGAATCTTCTTCTAACTGAGTAAATGAAGTGCCTCTATATAGATCAACTAACTCATTTAGTTGAAATACATCTTCTCTCCTAGTTATTTCATCATTACTATCATGAACAACTTGGAATGACTTTTAAGTTTGGTTTTCATAACAAACAATCAATCAACTCTATTACGATCCTTTCTAAGTATTGAGTGTATGTGTAATGCACTTGTTGGTATTGTTTGGAAAATACAAAAACATCATTGATGTTGCTAAGTCTACCTCTTTTATTGATTTCAACCAAACCATGGTGAAGATCTATCCTAATTTCTCTATATGTATCATACCAATAGCATTTAAATAAAAAAAAATTGTATTTTATGCCATATGATATTGTAATTGAATGATATTTTTCTAACTTTCCATAATAATCAACTTCAAATTCATTAAAAATTGACTCGTTAACACAAACACCACTATTATAGGTATTTCCACCTTCTCTATAATCTTCAATATAAAAGACATATCCATTGATGAAATACCCATTATAACATCGAATCTTTCTTTTTGGACCTAGATATAGTAATTTCAAACTCATAGTATTGCCTCCTATATTGTACACCTGGTTACAAATAACAACCATTTATGATTGAGAAAAAAAATTAAAGTCAATGAATTTTTGTTTTAAACCACGTGGTGAATTGTTCATCACTACAATGTGAATTTTGGAATCATAATTTGTATTTGAAAAATTATAGCTTTAGTGAGATGTGAATTTTGGAATAACAAAACACTACAATGTTTCTTATAAGGAAGTTAGTGATCATTTATCATAAATGAGAATACATGAGAAAATCATTTATCATTTCAAAAATTATAAACTTGAATTAATTAACAAAATGTCTCAATTCATTATAGTTAAATAGCACATAATAATATGCTTGTCAAAATTTGATGTTTGTTAAATTTTTTATCAAAATTGCATTATTCGACAATAGTCAACCAAGATGGGAAAATATTGATAAATTCTCATTAGAAAGTAATTCACCACCATCATCATGTATTGGAACGCAATTGATTCTTTTTCTCATATAAGGTTGAACATATTGAAGCCTCAACATATATTTTATTTTTAACTTTTTTTCTTAAGGTTGAACAAGTGTTTGCATTAAGATAAACATATATAGATTGAATGACTAAAAGTTTTAAAAAACACATTACTAAATTAGGATGCATGTAATCCATAATCTCTCGAAAGGATACATCCATATAGACGGCACAAAGCCTCTAAGTTATGCTTTATATGTTATATGTATAGGCAAATGCTCTATTAAGTATGAAGAAGGAAGAGAAAATCATCTAAAATTTATAGATTGTTTTACTGATGTTCCTTTCAAGCTACTTCATATGTTATAAACGCAACTTGTTTGAGGAAACATCTCTAAAAAAATGACTAATCTTTGTAAGTGCATCATATTTTTTTTTTTTTGGGAAATAAATCTCTATATGTAATTGAAATGAGTGTTTGAATAAACACATGACATTCATGACTCTTCATTCCATACAATCTATATTCCTCAAAGTTCACTTATCTAGCTATATTCGAAGCATATCTATAAAAAATCACAGACTCTTATGCCATTCATAGAAAAGAAATTATGGTTTTTTAATCTAAGGAAAATGTTGTTTTGGGCTTTTCCAAACATACCCCATCATTAAGCAACTCTATATTCCGACGGCCACAAAACAAAACTATATTCATTTTAGCTTTTATGTTGTCTATTGTTTTCCCTTTGATGTCTATTATTGTGTTAAAAATGTTTTTAAACATATTCTTCTCAATATGCATGACATCTAAATTACGATAGAGGAAATTAGTCTTCCAATAAGAAAGTTTCTAAAAAATACTATGTTTTACCCAACTATGGATTACACCAAAACCGGAAAACTTCTACTTACAAGATTAAAAATCAAAACAATATCCTTATATTTTGAGAATACATAAAAAAAAATCACATAATAGTACTGGTGGTAAAACATCCCTCTAAACTTTACCTTTTAGGAAGTCTTTTTTGTTTTTTATGTATCAATGACGACCTGACAAGAACCTTTGGTGGCAATAAAAAAAAAGGTGATTTAACCACCATTTATTAAGGTAAAGGCCTTATTGTTTTTCATACAATAAGGACAAGATAAGTTTCCATGTGTGCTTTATCTCAAAATCATCCCATACACTGAAAAATCATATATATTTCACATCAAAACTATCTTCATTTAAAAATTTTGTTTCTTTATGATATCAGACATTAAAGCCTTGAATAACCATAACTGTTTAAACTCATCAATCAATGGTTGAAGACAAACATATATATATTCCTACATGAACTGTAAGGACTAGATATCACTACAAATAAAACATGAATTTCAGTCTCATATATATCCTCGAGGGCAAGTTGTAAATTGTTAGTATGATCGGTCAATAAGAATAGAGTGCATCGAATAACCCAAAAAGATTAAACTCATATGTACACAAACCAAGATGCACATTCCATGATTTCATTGAAAAATTAGGATGTACCATATCAATCTTCTTCCACGTTTCACCATTAGAAGGTACACCATGACTCCATACTCTGTATCATGTGAATGATGTCATTTCATGTGCTTAGATGTCTTCAAAGACATAAATAACATTTGTATCCGAGGAGTGATTAGGACGTATCATAGTTTTTTGTATGTGACAAGTGTCCTTTCCCGACCCATATTAGGTTTATACCGAGCATGCCCATAGGTTTTGTGCTCTGTTAAATTTACATCTTCACCATAGTATAACATACAAATATTTAGGCATATATCAATATTTTAGTATCCCACGCTTAGGGGTTTCATCATGGAGTTTGCAATATAGAAGTTCTCTTTCAACTTATCTTTTTAAGGTAATATGTTTTTTGCTTATTCAATTATGCTATTATAATCGACTTCATTCATACCATAATAAGACTTTATGGTAAAAACTTATGTAATGACCGATAATTTACTATGATTTGTGCACTCATTTCATAATGGTTCATCAAAATCTTATAGAAATTCAAAAAACCTAGTTGCATCTACATTTGGTTCTTCATCTACACATGAACCTTTACTTGAATAACCACGATTCATTCTCTTTAAATCCATCATCATACTTCTATAACAATTATTATCATCATCTACAACTTTGTGTATTTTGCGGGAAATAGATATTGAGCCAATAATCATTTCTAAAATGGTCTTGTAAGGAACATAGGATTTTTTTTTTGTGCAAACTAACAAATGTATTTCTTAACGAATTTTTTTTTCTGAAGACGCATCATCAAAACATCTAATTGGTAGAATTTTTGTTTTTATACATCACACATACACATATAATTCTGCCTCCACTAATATTCTTTGGATTTAAAAATGCAAAATTAATAAAATCTTCAATCTCTTTACAATAATCTTCTATATACAACTCTTGAGGTGAATCTCGATACATCCAATAATGATCATCAATTACTTAGAAAACCTATATAGAAAAATGATGACAATATTTCTTAATAATGTAACAATCAATTCAAAATTGAACTTTGATAATTAAAAATAAATTCATAATCTAATAACCAATTATTATTTTTGTACAAAAATGTAATGGTGCGATAAAATATTAACAAAATAAATCCAATTAACAAGATTTAA
>Ga0325404_1005001_pt1 | contig 14007 bp, 8 predicted proteins | sample PopdelMetagenome_18_FD_205664 | JGI IMG/M metagenome (GOLD analysis project Ga0325404, IMG submission 205664) | Populus deltoides microbial communities from Bellville, Georgia, United States - Xylem-Control-R1 | ecosystem: Host-associated > Plants > Phyllosphere > Stem > Wood/Secondary xylem... | reverse complement strand
AAAAAACGAACATTATTTCATTATCAAACGTGTATTAATATCTAGCTTGTCACTCGATGCTTCCTCTCTAACATTTCAATGGTCAAACTTTAAATCATTCTGACTTTTTGACCCTGAATATTTATTGTGGAAGAGAACTAGTCCTTGGTGCTCTTTTTGAGCCATGTGTAGGGCCTTATTTAATGCGGCTGCTACACTTTTATAAAATATAACCATAGTTTGGGACAGCGTACAGTTTTTAAGGAAGCCATAGTTTTGATTTCGGCAGTCAATCCCGCCCTGACACGGAAAATGCAGCAAATGGGAATGAAGACTTTATCAACCATGTAAACATATGAAATCAAAAGAGAAAAAATAAAAATCCCAGAAAATGATGTTTCAATATAAAAAACACTTTTTCGTATGTGCAATAAATTTCAATATCTTTTTCATAAATGTATTATGATAAATCACTATAATACAGCAGAAATTGGTCCATATAAAAAGTATATTCAAGGTTATATTTTTTTTATACTGTATATTTATATAATAAAAAGGATTTCATTTGAATCATCTCTCGTTATAACCTTATAATTCACTATTTTGTTTCTTAAAATGAAATTTGCCCCCCTTTTGAAACCTCTAATTCCAAGTAATTTCTTGCCTTTCCAAATTAGTGACTGTAGGGCTATTTTCTTAAGCATTTTAAATCAATGGTAGCCCTTAGACAGCACATTTTTACCTGTCAAAGGATCAAGTGCGAGTGTGGGACATTAGGGTTCTGTAGCACAACGGAGTATCATGAAAAAGTCTCACTTAAAATGGAACTTAGTACCACACCTTTTCCTACCAAAAAATAATCAATCAAATGTGATGAGATAGTTGAAAATCCCAAAAAAAATTATGATTTTCTTAATATTCTTATAGATTAGAAGGCACAGGAGGTTGGGCTTACATGGTTGTAACATCTACAAAAATAAGGTGTTTTTTTTTAAAAAAAAAAAAAAAACTGGTGACTTTTGGTACCGATGAGAGTTTTGTGAGATTATGCATGTATTTATCTAACTGCAGAGAATATTTAGATTTGAATAAGAAAAAGAAAATCAAGCCTTCGACTTCATCTAAAAAAGAATATGAATTCATGAAAGCGTGTTCATGCAGGGATATGATGATCACCGTGCTTACTATCTACAGTTTTGGACTATTTGGAGATAAAAAAAGATCAAAATGACAACATATGATCACTGCAAAAAATATCTTATAAGTTCTGGGTTTTGAGATTCTATATGACTATCGATGATAACATCATCAATCTCTAGAAGATATATGGCTATCCTCATTTAATGCATGCATGCATGTTTTGCCATCATAGTTGAAGGCGAGCAAGCCAGGTTTGATAAGAGATAATGTATTCAAGTGTAAGAACGTCATTCAGGATTCGGTTTATTAATTTATAGAATTTCAACTAGTGTATCATTCAAAGGTGTTCAAGTACAATTTGATAGTGGATACTTAATTTGGCCTTGATGGTCCATCATCATCATCTATAAGGGACTAAATTGATGATACTCGTTTTTGAAGAGCACTCCATGAGATACGCCCAAGCTCGATCTAATGAAAAATCAAAGATTTACAAGCTCTATTTCAAGCTTAATTTCATGTATGGAGATCTGGATCGTGTTTAAACGATATATACCCCGTGCCCATCAAAATAAAACTTGTATTGTGAGAGAGGTGAGAGTTTCTGGAGATCTAAGTTACCTGTATGTAGATAAATTTGGCATATTTCCCTTTTAATCTCTCTTTCACTCTTCTGTTTCTATAATCTTCAATATTTACACTATCTGAATTAGATGGTTGGAAATGGTTTATTGAATTTCCCGATGAATGCTGTTCATCAGAACCCCAGTGAATCGATACCAATTCCAATGTATTAGGGGTTAGAATTGCAAGTGTAAGAGGTCGGTCAATTCCTGCAGGTATTTTGGCAAGTTGAATCTTCCAACTGTGATATATACAATCTTAATGAGGACAAGAGGATTGCTATTAACTCAATTGTCATGCTGTTAACTCTATCTTCATTACACTTATAAAAGTCTCATTATGTATTAAATTGATTAATTAATAATATTAGAATATATGTGAGTTGAAGTTTGATTAATATTTCAAGATATATAAAAAAGATGGATTGTATATCCCATGTATTTTTTTATTAATATCTCGTTTACATTTATTTTATGTTTTTGTTTTTGTTTTTTTAATCAAAAACATTTTTATCTTTGTTTATTAATTTATCTTAGAATACTAACCAAACTCTACTATACACCACCTAATAAATTAACGAACCAAAGATTCTACATAAACTTAAATATTTTTAGGGATATTTAAACCTATGCTAATGATTGTTTTTTAAAGTGTTTTTTTCTTAAAAATATATTAAAATAATTTTTATTTTATTTAAAAAAAATATTTTTGACATCAGCATATTAAAATGATATAAAAATATCAAAAATATTAATTTAAAACAAAAAAATATTAATTTTTTAAAAAACACTTATAAAAAATATATAAACAGACAGTCCTTTAAACTGCTTTCGTTTGATAAATGCGTGGACTTATGGGTATGTATTTTTATTAATTCTGGTACGAATCTTAGAGCTCCATATTTTTAATAAATTCCTGATGCATCAGACTCCTTGACACACAATTAATTAACCTTAAGTACATAAATCCGCATACATACATACATACATACATACATACATACATATATACATCATACCGGAACAACTGCAAAATCTCCTGATCTTAATCTAAACAAAATTTACAAAAAAACTACCAAATTTCTTGAATCTAACAAAACTAAGATCAAGAACAAGCAACCCTATCTCTACTGGCATTCATTAGGCAAAACCTGGTAAGCCTTGGCTGGAAATCCCTCCTCCTGTGAAGATCATGACTAGACGGCTTGATAATCTGTAACAAGATTGCCTTGAATGAATTTGCTTTGGCAATCAAAGCCAATCCCCCCTTGTTATTCGACCCAGCACGACCGATTCTTGATCTGGCAGGCACCCTAAGGGAATCCCGGTGCAGACCACACCTGAATGATCCGGGATGTGTGGTGGGTGAACACAGGCATGTCCTGGTTTCTTGCTGTTTATGTGACTTAGGACAAGGTCCAATATTTCTAGATGCCATGCATGTAATAATGTAATATAAGATAGTTTCTTTCGAATCTGTTAGGATCCTGTCTCCTGTGAGGTAAGCTAACCTATGGAAGGATTTATGGCCACTTTTATAGCCTCCTTTGGACTTAATGACCTTTGATTTGGTACTAATGACAGCCTGGTTAAGTGTTACTTAGTGTAATAACGTAAGATGTTGTTGGGTATTGTAGAAAGAGAAGATATATCTTAGTGTTCCTAATCAACCCCTTAATCCATTGGATAATACATGACATTTGGATGAGTCCGTCAGTTTTTCCAAACAATTACTCCACGGCAACTCACAGGAAATTCCTGATTACAACGTAATAGATATTAATAGCATGTTTATATTGTATTTTAAAAGTATTTTTTAAAAAAGAACTTTTTTTATTTTTTGTGTTTTTAGATTATTTTAATGTGTGAATATTAAAAATAATTTAATTTTTAATATTTTTTATTATTTTTTAATCATTTTAATTTGTTAATGTTAAAAATAAATTTTTAAAAATAAAAAAATATTATTTTAATATATTTCAGAACAAAAATATTTAAAAAAAAACAGCACATCACTTAAATCTAGAACTTTTAATTCTAATTGTCAAATAATTATAGTTTATATTTTTATACTAAATTATAGATAATATCAAACTAAAATCTCTTAAAAGATTATTAATTTAACATTTCTTTTTTAAAAAAAGTTACTTTCAAAACAGTATATATAAAAAGTATGTTGCGCTGTGTAATTCAAAATCCAAGCGAAATTCTTATTGAACAAATAAAAAATAGGATTGTGTTCCCAGCTCTTGATCCGTACTCTCCACACATATTAAAATTTTACAGATATGGATTAAAAAATTAATTAAATAAAAAGATTAAATCCAAAAATAATGTGATAATCAAATTAGAAAAATAATATGATGATCTTTTTCCTTCAATGGATTATAAAATGAATGATCTAAGTTTGTGAGTTTATTTTTGTCCTTATTATTTTCATCTTTCACAACAATTAATTATGATATAACTATATTATAATAATGTTGCTTTATCTTTTATTTTAAATATAGATTCCAACATATAACATGTAAATTTCTTTAAATGCACAAAAACTAATAAAATTTAAATATTAATATAAGCGGTGAAGAATTGAGGTTAAAAATTTCTTTCATTCTACTATTTTTCTAAGGATGTGTTTGTTTTGAGTTGCAATCTACTTTACAAAGTATTTTTTTCTGAATAAATATTAAATTAATGCTATTTTAGGAGTTTTTGAATAATCTTAATATATTTATATTTAGTGTAAGAAATAAAAAAAATAAAAAGAAATAAATTTTGATACTAAAACGCTTGGTTTACCTGACTGGATCCTATTCCCTCCTAAGCTTTCCAGGCCATAAAAAAAAAAAATTATTTTCAATTTAAAAATACACTACGTCACAATACCAAATAAATATTAAATATAATTGAAAAAAATCACTCTTCTTCTGGAGAGGGAACAAACTTCAAATTCAAGTCTCAGGCGCTGTTATTGTCACTTCAAAAGCCAAAACAACCACTCCTCTTGTCCTCTTGATTGTTTTACTGCAATTATGAAGGTTTAGGGTACAAGATTGGTCTTGCGGTCCAAACCATTGAATACGAATTAGACTTGGCTGGGAAGCAAGGAATCTCTAGCAAATTAAATTGCCTTCTCAACTGATATTTCAATTTTGATACATGCCTTTTGCAATCAGTACTATCTTGCATTTGGCACCATAACGATATGAAGCCCCAAGCCATAAGCCAGCTTTAGGCCTTCATACTTTTAAACCAGTTCACACGGAGCAGCAGCAGCAAATTTGGCCAGACAAGAATTGGTTTTAACTTTTAAACTTGACTATGCATGCTTTACGTCGGTCGTATGGGTTCACACACACAGCAAATCGATGTCGGCAATGTGCCACAGCAACAAGAGCGAGGCAATCCAGCCATGTCGATTAATCCCAGCAGGGACCTGCCTAGCCAGCTGCTACCACACCTACCGTCCTTATTTAGCAAGCATCACAGAATTCAGACACGTAACAACAAAGCGTCACGAAAAAACTTGTTCACGAGTCTCTATAGTTTGTTATTTACGATGATGATGGGCATGGCTTAAGGACCCCACTTTTTTACTTTCACTCAAAGTCTTACAAGTGTGCTTGTGTGTGGGGGTGGTAGTACTAGCAAGGGGATAGATCAAAAGCTTTCATTGATGTTGATTCGTTAGTCCATAGGGCAATATAGTAGTGGTGTTAAGTTATGTCCTGATTTTTTCGATCCTAGCTTCTACTGATTTTTTGTCAAGGAAATGAATTCGAGCTGGGGATCATTGATTGAACGGCTTTGAGATATAGATAGAATGCACAGAGGTCAGCGATCCTTCCCATGGTGTCGTCTTCTTATCTTGTCAAGGAAATGAGTTCCAGTTGTGCAAGAAATGATGGGCATGGTTTTCCTGTATCTTGCAGCCATTTAAAGACATGACCCCAAGACTTTCAATATTCCAGTTGTGCAAGAAATGATGGCTTGGGCCTCACGACTTGAAAAGGATTCCAGATACTCAAGAACTGAAGGACTTGCCAGCTCAGGCAAAAGTAACTAATCTTTACATCTGCTTGCTCGGTCTGTATTAAGTTAAAACAGGACACTACGCAAAAAAAGGAAAAAAACAGTCTCCACGAGCGATTCCATTAGAACATGCGAAAACAAAAAGGCAGGAAACTACAAGTCATGAGAAAAGGATCTGTACTTAGTAACGCACTAACGAAGTAACGATACTCCAGCCTAAGGATGCTTAGCATAATGCACAAGAATACCCGCATAGCAAGCGATCCAGGATATGGACTAGAAATAATTAGCAACCTTATAACTAGATTAGGGCATCTTCATGATGCCTTGCCAGGGCCTTCCAATGAGGACATGAACTGCTTGGTATATACACGATGCCTTCTCTCTCTTGCGTAAATTACCCAGAAGATCAGTGACAGCATTACTGCCGCAGATACAATTACTAGCCCAATGTATATCCATTGTGAGTATCGCCGCAAATCAGGACAATAAGAATGGCTGATCTTGGTGAATGTTTCTCGCACAAAAGTGCAGTCTTCCAGGTTAACCAAGAATGGACCATAACGACTCAACCCATAACTTAGGTTTACTGCAGATTCCATCTGATTGTACAAGCTGGGTGTAAGCCGACCGGGTGTAATACAAATCTCAGATGATGAAACCTGACAGATATAATTCTTCCACACCTGCTCGATACAGAGAACAAAAGCAGTAAGCCTTTCTGAATCATACTCTAAATACATTACGAATCAGGTAAAATTTGTAAGCAGAAGCTGACTACGGAGGAGGTCGTGAACTGAATTTATTCTTAATCAAAATTGAAAAGCACATAAATATACTGAAACAAGATATTACCCCCAAAATCTCACTTTAAAAATCTGGCACCACAAGTTAAACAGAGAAACCAAGTAAGATTTTGGATTTTGCACGACCGGGAAAATTTAAACATGGTCTAAAATAGGATGATGTTGACAAACATACACAATGATTATAACTAGCAACTGAATCTTATATGGCATCTGCTAGTGAGATGGATAATTGGTGGCTTAATCTTCAGCAAATCCAATATATAAAATGCCTTTCAGCCCTTCTATTTACACTTTTCATGTTCACATATATTACCTGGGTAGCATTGCTCAAGTCCACTTCACCAGCAGCACATTTACGATCTGTAAAATCAGAATTGAATGGGTTGCAAAGAACAGGCATCAGTGGGCCGGATTGATTGTAATATAGATCTCTAGCTTGGGGTGGAAAATTTCGGTTGGAGACATTGCTAACTACATAGTCAACAACATTGACAAGTTGATAGGTTGTCTCCTTTGTCTGCCTCAAGGTTTCTTGAGCAGTTGCGTTGTCCACACATGGGATTATATCATCCAATGCTGTTTTGGCAGTGGGGTTCTGAACCCACTCATCCATAGAAATACAAGTGTCGGCAACCACGCTAGCAGATAAACAAACAAACAAACACATTTAGGAACGCACTCAGAAAAGAAGCACCGAAACACTGATTCTGACATAGAAGCCCAGTGGTACTATCATAAGAATAGTCATTTTCAAACATTTTCCAAGTCCAATACTTTAAAGTGCGAGAGATGAAAGTTTCCCATAACACAATGCAAATGTATCTCTTTACATGCATGTGTGCAAGAGTGTCAACGTGCTTAAGAAAAAAGATAGTTTTGGTTTTAAAGACAGCTTCGAACCACAATGTTACCATTTAAAATAGTGATCTTATATGACACTAGCTTCAACTAACTACGTAGATCAATTGGTACTTTGGAGGCGTAAGGTTATTCAAGTGCCAAGAGGCAGCCTCATAAGACCTGATCTTAACAGAAATTACTTTTACAAACCAGGAGTGCTTTTTTCTTATGGAGTTGGAAATAAATTTCCTATCCGCGTACAGATTTTAAATTCACTAGAAAACAAAGCCTTCTGATTCCATAGCTTACAGGGCATTTTTTCCTTGTAAAAAGCCGGATTGAAAATTTCTTAATCATATGGTTTTCAGGAATATTTCTTGATCAGCCCAAATATTCAGAGAGATTGACTGACTACTATGTACGGATGAACTCCGTACAATCATGAACTAAGAGGAAGAAGAGTGGTTAGCCAATGTTCAGACGAGGAGCAGATAGCTCAAGATCTAGTTGGTTAAAACCTTAAATAACAGAATCTAGAGAAATGCCTGGGATATAAGAAGTTAGCCTGTCACTTTGTAACCTATTGAAGCTGAATCCTTGTGCGTTTACAAGATTTCATGCGAACTCAAAGTAGTTTTGATTGGCCAATATTGAACAGCTTCTCCTGAAAATGGCCTACTTTGTGGTTTCTGAGGTTTTCAGCCTGAGAAATCCAATTATTCATTTTCCTAGAATATTGCGCACTGAATAGGTACATTCATAATTTCTCTCTAAATTACTAACTGAAGAAAGAATTATTTGCAACAAATCTTTTGAGGAGGTGAGAATCAAATTCTCTCTTATGTTCTCACCAGCCACTTTCATTCAGTCTTCAGCCCTCTGCAAAAGATGCAGCCCAGGAGTTGTCAAAACAAAGTGAGAGAACTCTGGAAAGTTTCATGAAAGTTTTGTTGGCGCTTTTAATTATAGATATCTACTACTTATTCAAATCCTTTCTTCCTCTCTCTTTATATGAGTGGCTGTAGGTTATTTATCATCTTCCACTCCAAGTACCAATTTTAATGGAAACTTATTCTTGCTGAAAAATAATCCTAAAAGACCCACGTACATGTAGAAAAAGAAGAGTGCATCATTTTAGACATATTCTCAATCTGACTCTGCCAGGAAATGACATTATATGGAATCATTTTACCTATATGTAAGCTCAACGAGTGACACGACAGAAAATGAGGTTCGACGATCCCAAGATCAAGATATAAAAGACCCATTTATTAACATCAGCAATGCTAAAACTTCTAGTCCACAACCAATGGGTTCATAATACCTCAGAAACACATTTAAAAGACAACCATCAGAATTATAGCTAGAAAAGTGTGTTTGCTATGAATATCTACAATTAAGATCACGAAGCTCTAAACGCCAGAGTTATGCAACAACACAGATAAAACAGTGTTTGCGTGTGTATATGGACATCAACAATTAAGACCATGAAAGCTCTATATGCCACAATGAAACAACACAACCACAAGTGTGTGCTTGCATGTGTACATGCATGCATCTATACACCAGAATGTGTGCACAAAGCATCCAAAACATAAACTTAATTCAACACAACTTATTTTTTAAAAAACTAAACATCAAGCATAAAATCCTTTATGCATTTTATGACCCTATAACAGAAAAGTTAAAAATAAATAAATAAATAAAAGAACAGGAGGAAGAACTTACTTGTGAAGGAGAAGGAATACACCGCACAAAATAAATGTGCCCGTAACAAGAACCCAGCCAAGGATCACCAGACTACAGGATTTAAACAGTAAAATTGGCCAAATCATAACCATAACATGTAGTTGTTTTCAAGTTCAAAATAGTTAACAGATAATGGCTCAAAAATCAGGTCACTCACAAGTAAACAAGGCACTGCATCCCAAAAATGGAGAATACTGCAACCAATGTCATCATAGAAATAATATAATCAAATAATTTAGTTATAATAAATCAAACAATTTATAAATTTCAACCTCTAATCCAAGAAAATAACACTTACAGAATCCAAGAAATGCCACAGCAAGCATTACAGCAGCGAGGATAATGAGGGCCAGTCTCCTGCAATGCACAACAAAAAAATAAGAGCAGTTATGAAAAATTCCAAAACCAATCAAGCACCAGAAGAAGTTTTAAGAGCTTTTACTCACATGCTATCCAAAACATTTTGTATGCCTTCTGAATTATCCTGTGTAGTGCTGGAAAGAGTAGTACCAGAGGAGTTGATCTTTTTTTGAATGCTATCAATGTCATTTTGGACGCTGGGTGGCAGAAAAACTGACTCTACACCAGTATTCTTAGCCGCAGCAAGATAATCTGACACATGCCTGAGGTTTTTGGCAGTAACATTTGCTTGATTGACTACATACTCCAATGTGTGTGTTGTAATACCGTGAAACTTCCCTTGACCAGTATACAGAACAACACATCCAGCACTGTAATCGCAGAGGAATATTGAGGGTATCATAAAATTATTAATGAAAACACATAGCCAAAGCGAGAAAGAGGGGTCATTACATTGCAGCAATGGTAAAGAGGATGAGGTAAATGAGAGACAGGGCATAGCATGCTCTAGAGTAGCCATAAGGCTCTGTTGGACAACAGCAATAGCAGAGGCAGATAAAGGACAAACATAGTCCAAATATCACAAACCAAACCAAAGCTAAGATAAAGAAGGGAACCGCAGTAAAACCAACAGACTGCATCATTGAAGTGACAATCAGTACAAGAAAATGTATTAATATGGTCAAATAAACCAGAAAAAAGTAATAAAGAAAGAACTCACAGCCCAATAATGTTTATTGCTGATATTGTAACCAGAAGTGTAGAATTTAAAGTTCTCTAAAGGGTCTCTTCTTCTTGTTTTCTTTGCAGCCAATATCAAAGAAGATGCTGTGTTCTCTTCTTCTGCAAGATGCCTCCTTATCTCCCATGAAACCACCACACCATCATTCTCTCTCCCACCAACCACAACATCTACATTGACAAAAAAAAACAAATTACTCTTGTTATAAAAAAAAAGCACATAAAGATTTCATATTTTTCACAAAAAGCATAATTTTTAGACAAAAAAAAATCTTTAATTAATAAATGAACTACCAGGAATGGAAAAAGATTCAAACTGGGAAGTTAAAGAACTGGGAGTTGCTGTTGAAGAAGTAAAGATAAAGAAAAAGAAAAGAAAGCTTAGGAGAAAAAACAATGGTGGGTTTGATCTGTTATTACAGGACATGTTATGTTTTCGTTTGTGTTTCAGTTTCTCTCTCTGTTTCTAGGCGTTGCCGTCGGCTCTGCCTGGTTTTTATGTTCGTCTCTCCGAGAGACAGACAGAGCAGTGTCGAGCCAGTGTGTAAATACTAAATACAGGTGATTTATATGGGTATTTGTGAGATATTAAGTCTTAACGGTTAAGAAAAACACATTTATGAATTTGTAAAAAAGTTTTAAGTTCTTCTCTATACGTTTATTTGTCCGTAATTATTATATGGACAAGAATACCCCTTTGCTGTGATGGTGTCGCTTTCTTTATTATTATTATTATTTCTCTTTTTTATTTTTTTGGGTTACAGCGTTTTTGTCATGAGGAAGTTTTCATGCCTTTTTTTTCTTGAAGTTGTTGAGGATTGTTTTTTGAATTTTTAATAAATTTAGAAAAATTGCTTCTTTTTTGTTTTTAAAACTATATCTTATATATAATTGCATTTTAAATTTTATTTTTATAAAAATTAAATTATATATTTATAAATGCTTGTTTTTATTTATTTTACATGTAAAAATTCATCTTACATAAATTTTAACTAAATATATATTTTTTAAATTTATTTTTTAAAAACTATAACTACAAGTCTTTTTTTTTAAACTACAATTATAAAACCTATCACAATATAAAACAAGCAATTAGCTATTAAAATGAAGATTTTACGGTGTTGCCAATTCCTAAAAAAAATATGATTTTTCATTAGGGGTATTATTAACAAATTAACTTTTTTTTTTCTTGAACCAAAAATCGAATTAAAAGTAGCATTAAATGACTTACCAAACAAGAAGAATGGAGGGGCACTCTGTCTTTTCACAGTGTATTTTTGTTTTAATCATTTTCTCTCAGTTCATTGTATTATTAATAAACAAACCCACTTGACAGTAGTGTTCTTGTCAATATACATTTGAGAATTTATTGGTCAAAAGCTTTATCATTTTTGAAACTGCCAGTTTTGTGGAGATTTCAGCAAGAAATCAAACAAAATAAAATAAAGAAGCCGTAATTGAAAAAAAGAAGGAAAAACTCAAATTATAGAGATCAAAATGAAAAATTTCTTAATCTATAGTACGAAACTATACTTTTACCCATATAAAAATAAAAATAAAAATAAAAATAAAAATAAAAATAAAAAAGGGCTTAAGCCCACCATACAAACAGACAAACCAAATATATATATATTTATATTTATATTTATATATTTGATTTTAACAAAAGAGAACGTGGCAGGGTGTGCTTCAAATCCTATGCGAATGCTTGTCACATTGTTGTCAATCTCACTGATTACAAATAACAAACGTGCCTACCCACCACCTTTCCCCCATTTTCTTGATTTGGCTTAGCTTACTTCAGAAAGGTCATTATTTACGGGTTTATTAATTTATGTTTTGATGTTGAATCTTACTATTTTAGGGTTTGGAGCTTGTGATTCTTAATAGGGTTTGTTTTCTTGAATTTGATCGTTTTCTTGACCTACCAACGTTACTTAGGAGAGGAGGAGAGAGGTAAAGAGTTGTTCATGAGTGGAAAATTGTTTTGGACTGCTTTCTTTTGATAGAAAAAATGGAACTCTCTTCGATCACTTGTTTAAAGTATTCAACCTGGTAGTTTAACCTAACAGCACCATGATGCTGACTAATTTGTGTATCAATATTTGAGCAAAATGATTTGTGGAATATTTTCTGTCACCTCACTAAATTAAAAACACCTGATATGATAAATAAATTCCCGAGGTTAATAATTAATTTGTTCTTCTTGCTCTTGTAATTTATTTTTCAATTTCAGATATGATTTTGTATTTTTTTTATTTTGTATGTTATTAGATGTCCTCAGGTTTTTATTTATAAGAGGTTTTTCCTTGGATTAATTTCAAGTGATCATAATGTAAAAATTCTTATCTTTTTTATGTAAATGAGAATTATATCCTTGTAAAAAAAATAGAGAGCAAAGGAAATATTGGACAGTAAGAAAAATCAATATGGAACGGGCAAATAACAGAGAGAGCAAGGTTAAACGTATAATTATGACTGTTTTGCTTGCTGATTTATGATTAATTTTTCAGATACGTTAGCAAATGATTAAGATCCAACTCAAATTTTCATTTTCTCCAGGGTCATAATTAATCCTGCTAATTAAATTAATTAGACGGATTGAAAAATATAATAATACGAAAAGGATGATTTTCTTCCTTCATTTTCTAAGTGTACAACGGATCTTTTACGGTTTAAATCTAAGACTTAATTTGTAATAAAAGCAGAACAGCAATAATTTTTGGAGCGTTATATTGGTATAAAGTAAATAAGAAATAATAGTTCTCATGAAAAACATGAGTACTTCATTTAAAAGAAGAAATAAATGAAGCATTGATTTATTTTAAAAACTGTAAATTAAGTCCGCTTGATTTTGAAGCAAATTTACGTACGTACACCTTAAGCTTCATGTTGGCTTGTTTTGACGATGAACAAGTTCTAATATCTAAGCTAGTACTGCTGCTAGCAAAAGTCTGAAGCAAGTCTTTTGATCATATTAATTCTCGTATGATATACAGAGAATATATACAGAGACCTGCGTTTTTGTAGTCTTGCAGTCATAGAAACCTTCTGTATATATAGATGTGGAAAATGTAAAGGAAAAGAATTGCATTTCAAAACCAAGAGAAAGGATTTCCTTCATAATATTCAACAACAGCATTTTCTATATCAAATTACGTATAATCCAATCAAGTCTTAACCTTAATTAGGTCTAAAGTTAATTTATATCAATAAAAAGATTATCAATTAGTGAAGACACAGACACGCATGGCATGTCTCCTATCATGTACAAACATATGAAATTATTTGCTAGACGCCGAACGGTGGAGTGATCCTCACTTGAAGAAAGAGGGGACTAATCTGTTAAGCGTACACACAACTCATAAAGAAAGTAGAAAACTTGCACCTTAATTATATGGTAGGTAATGAGAATGGTTAGTTATGTAGTAGATGTTTACGTAGACATAAAGCTAGCATTTGCCACTTGCTGATGCTTCATCAAATCAACTTTCCAATCTAATTTCCAAGTGATGGGCACATTTCTTCTACCGATCTTTAATGATGTTTCTCATGGCCTGGCATGGCAGGTCCATCAAGAGCTGTGTTGAAGAAATTAAGTGCTTATGATCATATACGTACACTTTCATTAATTAATGGAAAAGTTGAAGAGATAGTGGTGCCCTAGCTAGGTAGTTTCAGAAACATATCGATCGGCAAGGCTGGCCCCTTTGGGAATAATATAAGGCAGCAGA
>Ga0325404_1004996_pt1 | contig 14012 bp, 2 predicted proteins | sample PopdelMetagenome_18_FD_205664 | JGI IMG/M metagenome (GOLD analysis project Ga0325404, IMG submission 205664) | Populus deltoides microbial communities from Bellville, Georgia, United States - Xylem-Control-R1 | ecosystem: Host-associated > Plants > Phyllosphere > Stem > Wood/Secondary xylem... | reverse complement strand
AAAAAAAAAAAAGTATTCTATTTGCATTCAATTTTGCCTTTAATTTGGTTTGATTGAAATAAAACAAATGCATGCTCTTAATTAGGGATAGTAGCAGGTGGAGTTGGAGTTAGATTTTACTCCATCCAACTATGATCCAAAATATCTAAATCCATCATCTTACTTCATCTTCAATTTAGTCAAATCGAGTTATCTGAAGGACTTTCTTCACTCGATGGGTACCAATCAGGTTTGAAAAAAAAAAATATTTCCATCCATTAATCATAAAACTATATAAGTAGAGTAAACTTTAAATCCATGCATAAAATCATAAAAATCATTCATAAATAAAAAGATAAAAACCCACACAATATATTGAAAATAAAAATTAAGACTCCGCAAGATTAAAAAAATAGATTAAAAAACTAGTAAGGTTGGGTCGGTGAACTCTTCACCCGTCTCCACATATGACTCCAGTTAAACTAGATGAATTTTATCTGCTTTTTAATCAAATTAGATAAAAATTCGATCAAAAAGATCGAAAGATAATGGATACTTGAGCCCTCGAGGGAAATTATTATACACACCTTTAGCCATGGACAACAACGGATATTAACGACTCAGGTTTCTGCTACGTTTATACCCTATTAATTATTCACAAGTGATCATAAGGTTCACATCACCCAATATATATATATATATATATATATTGGGTGATGTTAACCTTGTGATCATGTGATCACATAATCCACAATAAGATTGATAACGAGTCATAGAATGTCGAAACAAGTCTAATAGAAGTAAGACACAATGAAAATATGTCCTAAAGCACTAGCACTATTGAAATAAGAACCTCCACCCTACGAATATCAATTCACGAATGAGAAATATAAGGAAATACCACAAAAATAGTTAATTTTTTATAAGTCAATTTAGGTTGTTAGAGAAGTAAAGAATTTGAGAATCTCTTTCACACAAGTGAATAAATTTGGCAGCAATAGATAATATTATCAAGTCTTAATATTTTTCCTTACAAAGAGTATTAAAATCTTGAAAATAAAACTCAACAGTAATTGGTCAAACATATACTCAATTTAAATAAAGCACAAACTAATTAAAAGTAAGGTTTAAAAATAATAAAATAAGCAAAACAATAGCATAAAACTACTTTTCACCTTTTGCTGCACATGATGGTAAAAAAAATATCCAAGATAAATAATTGTTGAAGAATCCTTGCTGAACAATTAATTTTTGACCAATTAATTCTTCTTGTTTGATATGGAATCTTTATAAAATACATAACTTAAAGGATGCCACATAATTTCTTGATCACATTAAGAACTCCTTGTAGTGAATGGAATTCATAATTTTTAAGAAAAAAATGTCTTTTTCATTTTTGCAATTTGCTGACAGATTTTAGACTCAACTTTAAACATGTCGTTCTCTCTCGTCCATATGAATTAGTGGGCCTATCTTATATCATTAGAAAGGTACATATGTTTAATTTCTAACCCAATCAGAATAGCATCCAAAATACTCTAGCTTCATATATGACCCATAAATTAGATAAAGGTCCAAACTGATAGATTTGATATGATTCGTTCAATAAATTTGACCCTCTGAAATAATCCCTTACCGAAATCTGAATTACCTGGAATTTTAACCCCATGTATGGTAGCATGTTTAAAAACGTTTGTAAAAATTAAGCCTGATCCAATAATCAAATTGAAAGTAATGCTTGATAATGTAAAATTGGATAATAGAAAATTTTACGCCAAAATCCAAATGTGACCTTGCTTGGATTATATCATTCTATTTCTCTTTAAAATAATTTATCTTTAAATCACCAATAGTTATAATGGACAATTATTTAGCCTCCTTTTTGAAGCTTTTGGAGCTCTCTTCTTGCTCGCACTTACCACCACCAACATTGTATGAAAGCAATAACAGATAATAATTTTATAATAAAATTGAAAGTAATGCTTGATAATGTAAAAGTGGACAATATAAAATTTTACGCCAAAATCCAAATGTGATCTTGTTTGGATTATATCATTCTATTTCGCTTTAAGATAATTCATCCTTGAATCACCAATAGTTATAATGGACAATTATTTAGCCTCTTTTTGAAGCCTTTGGAGCTATCTTCTTGCTCGCACTTACCACCACCAACATTGTATGAAAGCAATAACCGATAATAATTTTAGATCTGCATGCCTTACCGCTTCCTTACATATTTTTGCATAGTAACCATGGCCTTACATGTTGTTTTATCATTTCAGCTTCACTTTTCTTTTTCAAATTTAATTGGTCTTTATAAATTTATCTAGGTGACAATGATGCAAATGTGTATGTTTTTATATCCTTTTTAAGAGAATACCTATTTTTAAATCCATTATACTTGGCTTTCCTATCAGATTGCAAGGGTCCCCCTAATAAGACGTGACTTGCATGCATTGGAATCACATCACACAAAACTTTATCAACATCCTTCTCAATTGAAAACTAAACTAAGACCTGCATAGTCACTTTCACCTTATTACAATCATTCAACAATTGCAATCTATAAGGTTTATTATGCTTAATCATACATAAGTTTAGTTTACTAACAAGGGTAGTACTAGCTACATTAGCACAACTTCCACGATCTATAATCAAACTATACACTTTGTTTTGTACATCTAAACACATATGAAAGATGTTCTCACTCAAGTTGAAGGTTCCACCTTGGCTGAAACTAATATTCTTTAGCTTTGATTCTTTCCAAATTGATCTCTATTATGCATGAATTTAAAGTCATGGTCATCATCATCTACATCTGCATTTTCATCCATAAATTAACAAAGTCAGTTTTAACATTTCGTGCAGCGATACAGATAGGGTTTCCTCACTGATTAACCCTTATTCTCAATCCATTCATCCCATTATTTATATTCTTATCAAAGCCATCTCATCTTTCAGGTCTTTCATCACCTTAGTTAGAAGCTCAAGTTGTTAGGCGAAAGCTTACATTTGAAAGGATTTATCTACTTTTAGTGTCGCGGACTCGTGATTTTCAGACATCTTGAAATCTGCAAAAATTGATTTCTAGCAAGAAAAATATATCCTCACAACTCTCGTGTTTCACACAATTTAAGGCATTTTCACTTAATTGTTTTCGCTACGTCTTTTACTTCTTGGCTCATCTTTTTGTGATTCTTTCGGAAGTGAAAATCAATGAATCATAGTCATTGGCTATCGTAACACAATCCAAATATATATAAAGTGACTCAAGAATAATTAAGATAATGAAAACAAGAAAAACAAAACTACAATTATAATTTTACGAGTAGCAAAGCAAATTTGTATGAAATATGGATAATACGAAGACTCAAAATAAAATAGAAAAAATAAATTAATGAAAATAGTTTTTTGACTTCTAAAAACACAAATATAACAAAAATAAACTGAATAGGTTGAAACAAATATTAGTAAACATATTTTTGTAACTTGACCCAAATCTGACACGTTACACAATTTTAAACACCATCATTAAAACCCAAACCAAATGATATTGGAACAACCTTAAATTTTATACGTAGTACCCTTGTACTTAATAAACAATAAATCTCAATTTATAAATCATTCTATTATGCCTAGCTATCAAAAACCTGTATATGATCAATTTACGGTGGAATTTAACTCAGAATCAAAGCCCCAATCAAACAATATAAAAAAGAGTTCAAATTTAATATATAATGCAATTTCACACCAAATAACTTTCACATTAAATTTTAATTGATTTCAAGATGGTTTCATTTGGTTTCTCTATTGTTTATGTTTTCATAGCAGAATTGAAACTAACTTGAATAACATCTATTTTTTTTCATAAAAGAATGGTGTAAATAATAAATTAAGAATTCTGACTCATATTTTATAGGTTAACCCAATTGAGTAAGGTTTTTTTTTTTCCTTTTTTATAATTTATTTGCTTTCAATTTCATCATTCACCATTTAGGTTATTGAGAATTAAGATTTATAATTTATTCTGGTTTGGTTTCTATTATATTATTCTAGTCTTATGATCCGAGTTAAGTGTTTGGTGGGTTAAATTGGGTTGACTCAAGGTTTTTTTTTTGTCTTTTTTAATTATTTTTTTCAATTTCATCCATCAACGTTGGATTGATTAGGAAATGAGCTTCATAATTTATTTTGATTTGTTTTTTTATTGGGTTATTCTAGTCTCATGATCCAGGTTTCATAGGTTAACCTGGGTTGAAACATGTTTTTTTAATTTATTTTTTAAGAATTTCATTATTCAACATTGAGTTGATAGAAAATTGAGCATTAATATGTTTTTTTTTTGTTTTTTTTCTATGAGGTTTTTATGGTCTCATGACCCGGGTCGTAAATTTTACATATTAACCTAGGTTGACCTGAGTGGATCCAATATATATGCTGTTGTCTCAATTATTTTTTTAAATGTCATTTTAAAATGTTTTTAGTTATACTATGTTTTTTTTTTTCACGATTGCCTAGATTTTCTTTGAACTTGTCAAGATAATAGGGACACATTAAATCAATCTTTACTGGATTTAATTTTCTTCTTTTTTTCTTGAAGACACATTATCAATGCCTAATTGTTTTTTTTTAAAAAAATTGATATGATCCGGAGCATAACGTGGGTAAATAATCTAGTTTCTACTATTAGGGTTCTTCATAAAAGATAATTATATCCATGAGGCATTGAAATAGATGAAACTAGTAGTATAAGGTAATTCAAGATGAAAATTATCCAAAAGAGGTTAGAAGGCAGTTTCATCATTCCAGATTTTAAAAATTAGAAAAAGTGTGCCATTAGATAAAGATTTCTGATAAAAAGAGTACGTGAACAAGGACTCCCAATAAAGAATGACATATATAATAAATTAAGAATTTTGCATAAAAGTCTCTTTTTTTTCTTTATTATGGGTTAGGAATATGGTCGCTTAGCAAATCAGTCGAGTCTTATTCAAGTTGTTCATAGAGTAATAACCATCACTAACTAGTATTTGACTATATCATTTTTCTTGTTTATACTATGGGTCAGATTATTTTTTTAATGTAAAAAAATCTAAGTTTTACTAATATATATTTTTATAGAAAAAAAACATTTAAACCAGGTAGAGATTAACTTGATATGACCCAGTCAACTTAATAGGTCAAAAACAACCCAAACTAACATAAAAAATATAATTTGACTAAAAAGATTTTCAAGGCGACATCTTTTTTTTTAAATGAGATAAAAACGTATAGATCGACCTAATCAACCTATGTTAACCTGTCAAATCCCTGATTCAAATCATAGAATCGAGATAACCCCATAAAAGAAATTGAAGCAATTTATGAAACTTAATTTCCAATTAATCTAATGTTGAATGATGAAATTGAAAAAACAATCAATGAAAAAAAAACCAAAAAACAAATAACCCGAGTCAATCTAGGTTAACCTACCAAACTTATAATACGATTCATATGACTAGAATAATTCCATAGAAAGTACATCGAAACAAATTATGAAACTCAATTTCTAGCAAATTTAACATTGAAAGATGAAATTGAAAAATATCAATTAAATAAAAGGCACAAAAAATACCATAGTTAACCCGGGTTAACTCACTAAACCTGTGATGGAGGTAATGAGACCCAAATAACCTCATAAAAAATAAATTAAAAAAAAAATTATGAAACTATCTATTGACTTTGATTTTAATCATACATACTAATTTTCTTGTTTTTTAGTTAATCTAGTATACATGGAGATAAATACATACTCCAAAAATCAATCAGAAAAAAATAAAACTTTAGTTTCAATTAATATATAAATTAATCTAATAATATCCCTCATAGTTGAAAAAAAGGTTAATCTTTTCAAATGATTGATTTGAAGATAAATTAAATCATAAAAAATAATTTGGCACAATTTGTTAAAAAGATGCGCATGACTTTAACCATACAAGAGTACCTTAACTTCTCTATAGTTCCACTAAGTTTAAATTGATCGATGTAGTTAGTTTAGGTGCTGCGCATGCACAGTACGATGAATGAATGCAAACATAATAGCATCGGTCTGAACATTAAATATATATGTCCCATTCTGTGGCAAGAACTATGAAAAGGATGGTGCTTATATATAATGGCATGGAAGAAATAACTTGATTTGAGTGTTTGGTTGCGGTTGTGGTTATTTTTTAAAGTGTTTTTTACTCGTAAATGTATTAAAATAATATTTATTTATTTTTTTAAAATTATTTTTAACATTAGCGCATAAAAAATGATATGAAAATATTAAAAAATATTAATTTAAAGTAAAGAAAAAAATAAAAAAAATAATTAAAAAAATAAAAATAAACAGGAATTAATCCCTCCACTAATCTCTTCTCAAATCAAGGACAAAACATTGGAACCAAACAAATCCCCGATCCAGCCAATTTTGTTTTTTTCTTTTTAATAGCAACAAATAAACTACAAATAAATCACTATTTTCATATCATATTCATAAAAACAGCAAACTCTTACTTGAAAAATAATTAACAGTACTAATACTAATAATGTAAGATATATAGCCTTTCAAGCAACGACTATATATGACCGATAAAAAAAACCTCTTGAAATCCTCAAATTTATGAGTTGCCCGTGTAGATTAATTGCATCTCATGCACGTACTCAAATGCTTTTAAATCACGACGAATCACAGAGGGAATGACCTGACCATCTACTTGTCTCGTGATAAAAATTTAAAATTAAAAGATTTGTTTTTCTTGTAATATTAAGTTCGAGCTCTATAATTATTAATATAATAATTATTGTAGGTTTACATGATTATTAATTTCAGGACCCGTAAAATTAGTCAAGATATACGCAAACGTGATGCGTTGTCACGAAGTATTTTTTTGAAATAAAATAAAGATTCTAAAGGAAAAATTAAATTTTTTTCATTTATGTGATACTTTTACAATAACTTTTTTTTATTACCAACATTTTTTATTGAATAAAACTAATAAAAATATTCGTAAAAATCCTAATGATTTGAATTGAAGAGGGAGTTTTTATTTTTTTAATCAAAATCTCCTTCTTCTTTTTTTATTCATGTTTTTTTATTTTTATTTTGACAAAAGCATGTTTTTTTATTAGAAACTTTGTTTTTAAATAAAAATTAATTTGTTATGATTGAGAAAATAAGTTTCAATAAAACAAATCATACATCAATCATTTTTACGTGAATAAATCTAATAATAATAAACTTGAAAGACTTATATAAAGAATTTATAATAAAATATTTTTTATTATTAAATATTAATAAGATTATTTTTAAAAATTTAGCATACTAGTTTAATATATAATTATTTATATATTAATTACTAATACTATCATAAAAAGCTCTAATCTTCTTGAAAACTTTTGATACAATTAGATAATTTTCTAAATATCATTTTAATAAATTTATTTAAAAATAATTTATTCTAAAATTAAAAAAAGGGTTAAGAGTTATTTAACAAAAATATCATGCAAGTCTAAGCCTAGGCCTAGAAGGAGGGCTTTACGCGCCTAGCCCTAAAAAACATGAGCTTGGAAGGCTATGTGTAAACCCCGGAAAAATAAAAAGTTGCTTAAATTGAAAACTATCTACATGAGAAATAAAAGTGAGGAAATTCATGCGTATAGTTAAATAAAAGACAGGAATTCAGAAATTTTTTAATATAATTTTCGAGCAAAATAATTCGAGACATTATAATAAGTCAGTAATGTTGAGGGTTAGATTTAATTGAAGAGAATAATACACTTAAAGGAAACGAGACCTAAATACAAATAAGGAAAATTATAGAGTATTAATACTCTCTCCTCACCAAAAATTTGCAGGAACCATAAGGAAAGAAAATATGGAGTTTTATACCCATTCTTGCAAAATCAAGAGAGAAACACTAAAATTTCAAGAACCCATCCAAGATTAAGGATTTATAGATGGGATAAACACTTGTGAGCAAGGAATTAACAAGAAATTGAATAAGAAGAAAAGAAAGGAGGGAATTGGTCAACTAACCAAGAAAATTGGTCTTGCTCAATTTGGAGATGTAGAACTCCAGTTATTAGTTACCAACCGAGACTAAGTCGTGACTGATTCTGTAGGGCAGTAGGACTGATTAGTGATGAGCAATTTTGACTATCTTGGAGGCAGAACTGGGTTCTCCTTCCTTCAGAGAACTTGTAGCCTCGTGTCTTAGTTTTCCAATGAGATCAATTTCACTTAAAATGGAGTTCTAGAACTCTAGATATAGTTAAAAAAAATCTAATGAGTGTTCAGACAGCAACAGTTGGACAGTAACAGTTCAAATGTCTAGACATTAACGGCTGGAAAGTAATAGTTCAAATGTCTAGATAGCAACATTTCAAATGTCTAGACAACAACAGTTGGACAATAACAGTTCAAATATCTAGACGACAACGGTTGGACATCAACAGTTCAAAGTTAGACAGTAATAGTAGACTCTCACGTGAATATTATATGTAAGAATATAGAAGAATTGAGTCATACGAACACTTGCATATTGAGAAACTAACTTTGAAAATATACATGATATATGTATGTTTGTTATTATAAGGAAATGAACATGTATAGAAAGTAACATATGAGTAATGAATGAATATGGATTCTCTATAATATCGGCTTAAAGGAATCATAACCAAAAACTTCCTTGTGATTCAGGAGGAGCAACCAGGATTGGATCTTCTATTAGGGGAGGTCACGAGACAGGCGGAGCAGGTGCGTGATTTTCCCTCCTTTTTGCACTTATACAATTTAAAATTCTTCTGGTGAATGCAATTACAATAAATATTGTGTTCAATATAAATAAAGTCAAGCGTATTTACAAGATTAGCTTTGGCTAATGGCATCCGTGATAGGATTGCCAGGAGATGAATTACAAGATTAGCTTTGACTAATGATATCTGTGATAGGATTGCCAGGAAATGGATCACAAAATTAGACTTTGCAAGGTCACCTAGTTTATGCAAGTCAATAAGAGTATTCAAATTAAGAATATGCAAATGAGTGTTAATTGGGTTTAAAAGATTTACAAGCAAAATATAAGTTGTCTATTAGAATTCCTAGGGATCCGATAGAAAATTAATACTTCTTTTATATACATTATATGAGAAAATATATATTTCTTTTATCAATATAATGGCATGTTTATTTATGTAACAGGTCCATCAAATATCCAGGGAGATCATTAGTTTAGGACTCTACTTTGTCAAGCTTATATAAATATTTAACTTAAACAAAAGGGAATTAAAGCGTTTATGTAGTATGCTTTTTTGTAAACCTTGATGTAGTTATAAAAGTTCAGCTTACCATGTAGTACTTTAGTTATCTTGTAATTAACCCTTTTGAAATGTTTAAAAACACTTATTATGTTGTAATGCTTTCCTTGCATGTTAGTATTCCTTTTTCTTTTAAATTTTATAATATGATATGTCGGCTATGTTCATATTGAACTTACTTGTAGGATATATATATATATATATATATATATATATGGATTGTATGAGGTGTTGAATTATGATGATTGATATAAAGTCCGAATTATGGGACCTTGTAATGATGGGTTGATTGAGTAAATTGATAGTAGTCGATAACTTGGGATGTTCTAAATACAAATGAAACTCTACCGAATTAAAAAAAATACCCTCAAATTAATAGAATATGTTAGGATCTTTTAATATTAATCAAGTCATACAGCCGGGCTGTTACACTAGGTCATCTTGTTTGGCTTTCTTTTGTTTTTCTAATGAGTTAATGACAAGTCATTCACCTTATTTTTTTAAAATTGAGTGAACGATAAGTTGTTTTCATTGGCAAATGATATATTGTCTTCTTATACAATTTTCAACCATTTCTAATGGCTAAAAAATCAAGGTTTAAGTTTTTCGATGGAAAAATCTTAAGTTTCAACTTGTTTTAATCTAAAAACACTCTAGAAACCTATATAGAGCCATTTTCAAGCTTAAAACACCATTTACTTAGATGAAAAACCATAAATCAAGCCAAATCAAATTATAATTCATAGGTTCTAATCTTTTTTTTTTTTTGCCATGTTTGAAGGGAAAAACCATCTATATTGAACTTTCCTGGTTAAAACATACTCATTAACACCAAGATCAACCTTTCTGTAGTTGGAATACTGTCAGCCAAACACTTTCTCCCTCCTTAATACTTTTAAGTGATTTTCTCTCTCTTCTCTCAAATTTTAGAAAATAAAATGTGATAAAAATAGAGTTTGAGATCACAATATAAAAAGCTAAGAACTCACACCTTTATTTAATTCTTTTTACCTACAAAAGAGCCTAGAACAATATTTTTATCTTATGTTTCATGCTGTAAATAATCTTCAATCTACCATAAAAAGATAACTCATGTACCCTTTAGTATTGCTGTAAAAAGGAGACCAAAACCACACCATTTTGTCTTTTTTGTAGTTGCAATTTTTGTCAATCAAACCACAAAAAACATAATCCTTCATCCTATTTCATGTTGTTAGACCAAGCTAAAAACATCCCTATTTGTCCTTCAAAACCAGCTGCACCAACACCATGAAAGACAAACATTTTTAGCTGCAAACACAATACAAAGACAATTAGCAAGGAGAGCTGGATGGTGAAGATCAATTCTACAAAGTTAATGGCTAACATTGCATGGTGAAGAAAAAGTTCTAGGTCATTCTTTAAGGCTTATAAAAGAGTGGTTCCATTAAAAAGAAAAGAGAACAAGGGAAAAAGAGGCAGGAAAAAAAAAGAAAAATGATATACACTAAAGGATGTTTGATTTGAAAGAAAGAGACAGTCTAGTCTAGTTAAACCAAAATACTATTCAATTTTTGGATCATAATTGGAGCCAAACATCTTGTTTTTATGTGTGAATTGGCTTTTTGAAAAGATAAGATGTATAACTAAAACCTTTAGGAAGAATACAAAACCCATTTTTGTAGTTTTGAAGTTTAAAACATAGCACAAACGAAGAAGTACGAATCTATCTAGAAGCTCACCGACCTTGTTTGGTTTTTTAGCCTTTATATAGAGTTATAGAAGTTAGAATAAAGTAAGATTAGGTGATTTGGAAATCTAAGAATGAGATATAAAACTGTTAGGAAAGACCCAACTTTAAATTATGTCATTTTAAGGCTCCAAACCTAGAAATATCAGTAACAACAAAAGCCTTCATCAAGGTATAAACTCATTTTCTCTTTGAAATAAATGTTTTGATTCATGTTTAATCTTTCATTTTTTTTAGTTGCTTTTGCTTTATGTTATGCCTAGCTTATGATATGCATCACACTACCATGATTTTAAATAATGTGATTATTAGTTAAACCTAATATATTTTCCTTTTTTGGTTTGTGTTTTGGTTGTTCCCTTTTAACATTCTTTGTTTAAACTTTTTAAATGTTTAGTTTGATGAGTTTTCTACTTTTAGAGACAGACATAGACCAGCATATGATTTTAAACCTTAATACAAGTTCAAAATACATCATTGAGTTTTCAACAAATTTTCATCAAATTAGTGATGTTTTGATTAAAAATACTTTCTTATGATTAGATTGTTGAGTTTGCTACTTTTAGATACCAACATAAACCTAACATATGATTCCTAACCTTAAAATAAGCCTAAAAAATTAATGACGAGTGTTTGTCAACTTCCTATCAAGTTTCATTTAAGCTTTTTAAATGGTTAGGTTGAACAGTCTCCTAGTTTTAGAGACCAACATGGACATAAAAATTAATTTTTTAAATTGAAATAATATAAGAAAATGCATCGGGAGTTTTCAACGAGTTTTTATTAAAATTTCATTAAGTTATCGTCAAGTTTTGATTAAACGTTCTAAATGGTTAGGTCAATGAGTCTTCTTAGAAATTGATATAGACTTAACACTTGATTTTTAACCTTAGAAATAAATTGATAAGTTTTCATCTACTTTTGTTTAAGCTTTTCAAACAGTTAGGTCGACTTGTCTCCTATTTTTAAAGATCGATGTAGACCTAACATGATGTTTTCTTTTACAAAAAAAAATATTGTTAAGTTGCGAGACTTCTAACTCAGGATCTGACGCTAACTTGACGAACACCCACTAATCATAAATGCCTTATGAATAACTTTAGAAATAATTTGGACAATTGATGGTATGCATAAAATAAATGTAAGAGAAAGAAATAGCTGTTGTAACGAATGTATTTTGATGGGGCTAGAGATATGAAATATAGTTAAGGTAACCTTTCATTTAAAAAGATACGGTGAGAGTGATGTTTATCTTTTTTTAATCATAACTAACTCTTTCTTCAAATCTCTAAAATGAGTGTATATTTTAAAATTCTTAGTTTTCTTAAAAATTAGAAGACAACTCTATTTTTATATATTTTTTTTAATTTCAGAGATCTCATATTCATGTCGGGTGTGTCAAAAAGATGGAGGACTTGACATATTCTCAACAAAGCTTAACAAAGCTTAAGGACAACTATCTTTTGGAAACAATTGTCATAAACCACTCGTCTTAGCTTTTTAGTTTAGCTTGCCTTTATGCATTTGGACTTTTTTTAATTAAACTTTGATAAACATAGTATATATCCTTTACTTTTTGCTAACTTATTATATATTTGAATAAATATGTATCCTGCATTTACAAACCTCTTTTATATGAAGAAATCTTTTGAATTGTGTAAAAACAAAAGAACAAAAAGAACTTTGCACCTATAAATATTATGAAACAAGCTCCATCATTAAACACCTAGCAGCCCACACCTAGCAGCCCACAATGCAAGCGGATAACACCATTAATTGGTGTATATAAATATATGAATCTTATTTACTAATAACATTAAAATAACATGTGAGATTAATCATAAGGATACAAGTAACAAATGGCTTTTGTGCATTTTCTTTTAGAAATTTTTTTAGCTTTTATGTAGTTTACTTTTACTAGAAAATAGGGTTTTACTAGTTTTTTTCTAGGGTGATGTCACAAAATAGGTTTTAAAGACAATTTTTATTTAGTTATATTGCAATTAATATAGATATTTATAAGAAAAGAAAAGATTTAAATTCTTAAAAATAAATATATTTTATCAGGTAGATTTTTTTTTATGTAATTTGTTTTCTCGCAAAAACTTGACTTTTTTTTTTCGTAGCATGTTTCTTGAATAAAACAAATAAAGGACATAAAAATAAATAGTTATAAAAATTTAAATCATTTGAATTAAGGGGAAAAATATGTTTATCTTCAATCAAAAGTCTCTTTCCTTATTAATTGTTTTTTGATGAAAACATGTTTTTATATGATCTAAAAAGCAAGTTTCAATTTAGAATAAAACATTACATGACTCAATAATTTTTATGTAAGTAATAGAAGTAAAAATCAAAAGCATAATTAATATGAAAATATCATATAAAAAATTACAATAAGAAAAAATATATATATTTTATTCTCATTTAGTATTCATGAGCATTTATTTTATATATAAATTTTGCAAATTAGGTTCATATAAAATAATTTACAAAGTAATTGTTAATATTCTCATAAAAATATAATTTTACTTGAAAACTATGGAAACATTAGATAATATTTTAAATATCATTTTAATTATTTTATTTGTAGTGATTTTAATTAAAAAAAAAACAACTTTTAAAAAATAAAAGGTAATATTAAAGGAGCCAAGTGTTGTGCTTAAGAGGATGGGTTTATAAACCTGTCCCCTTTAAAAAAAAAAAAACCCAGGAATGCCAAGGTTTTGAACTTCTTCTTAGTGTGTGTTTGGTATTGCGGTAGCTTTTGTGGTTGTGGTTTGAAAAAAGTTGTTTTATAAAAAGTACTTTTAGTTGAAGTTGGTTTGAAAAAATAGGTGTTTGGTTAAAACTGTGGTTGAAATTGAGGTTGAAGAAAAAGTAGTTTAATGTGTTTGGTTAAAAAAATGCTTTTCAAATTGAGGTTATAAAATAATTAAAATATACATATTAAAATTGATGATTT
>Ga0325404_1004993_pt1 | contig 14014 bp, 6 predicted proteins | sample PopdelMetagenome_18_FD_205664 | JGI IMG/M metagenome (GOLD analysis project Ga0325404, IMG submission 205664) | Populus deltoides microbial communities from Bellville, Georgia, United States - Xylem-Control-R1 | ecosystem: Host-associated > Plants > Phyllosphere > Stem > Wood/Secondary xylem... | reverse complement strand
TGTGAAAAATGCCAAAAAACAGGTAATATCACTCATAAGAATCAAATGCCTTTAACGAATATTCTTGTAAGTGAAATTTTTTATGTTTGGGGTATTGATTTTATGGGTCCATTTCCTTCTTCTTTTGGCAATCTTTATATCCTTCTTGTTGTTGATTATGTGTCCAAATGGATTGAGGCGAAAGCTACACGAACTAACGATGCTAAGGTTGTTTTAGATTTTGTTAGGACTCACATATTTGATAGGTTTGGAACCCCTAAAGCTATCATTAGTGATCGTGGCACTCATTTTTGCAATCGTTCAATGGAAGCATTGTTACGTAAATATCATGTGACTCATCAGAATTCTATATCATACCATCCTCAAACGAATGGTCAAGCTAAAATTTCAAATCGAGAAATCAAGTATATTTTGGAGAAGACAGTGCAACCTAACCGGTGAGATTGGAGTCTACGACTTGGTGATGCACTTTCGGCTTATCGGACTGCTTACAAATCACCTATAAGAATGTCACCTTATAGGATGATTTATGGAAAAGCATGTCATCTTCCGGTGGAGCTTGAACACAAAGCTTTTTGGGCCATTAAAAAAATGTAACATGGATTATGATGCTGTTGGGATTGAAAGAAAGTTGCAATTGCAAGAGTTAGAAGAGATTCGAAATGATGCTTATGAGAATGCAAGGATTTACAAAGAAAAGACTAAGAGTCTCCATGACCGAATGATTACAAGAAAAGAGTTTAATGTTGGAGACAAAGTCCTTCTTTATCATTTGCATTTGAAACTTTTTCCTGGAAAGTTGCGCTCTTATTAGAGTGGACCCTTTGTTGTTTCTAATGTTTTTTCTTATGGTGCAGTTGAAATTACAAGTTTAGAAACCGACAAAGTAGTCAAGGTCAATGGGCATCGCTTGAAACCTTTCTATGAAGGTTGGACGACAGAACTCACCGCTTCTTCAGAGTTAGGTGAACCAATCCATGAAGAATGAGCATGCAACATGTCGAGCTAACGACATAAAACAAAAACGCTTACTGGGAGGCAACCCAGCATACAAAGAAAAAAACAGATTTGCTTTCTTTTCCCTTTTCTTTTATTTTTCGCATTTTACTTTATTTTTGTCATTCTCCTATATTCCTTTTCTTTTATTTCAACATTGAGGACAATGTTATGTTTTAAGTGTGGGGGTATTGGGAGAATGTTGGTTTTCTTATTTTGATTTTCTTTGTTGTTCTAAAAAAAAACAAATTTCTATGTTTGATCTTTTGAACTCCTATTGGTTTATGAGAATGTGAGTATTATATATGAGAATTAATTGAGATAGATGAAGATATAAATCGAATGAAGGAGTGTGCATGCAAGTTTTAAGGTTTAATTGGTTTAAAGATTGACTTTGAGAATATGCCATGTTGACTTTATAGTATTATACCAATGCAAGCTTTTGAGCCTTCAACATTATATTCTTTGATTGTGCCTTCTTTCAATGATATGTATCTCTAGAACTTGCTTCATATCTTGTTGAGATTACATTCACATTACATATATACATGAAGATGATAAAGGCATTAGGAATTTTAACCACTTGAGCCAAAAAGCCAACCTAAAGCATATTATCCTTAGTGAACCCCTTTTGAGCTTGTTTATCTTTTCTTTGCTTTATCCATGTATAAGCCTTAACTTTTTATATGTTTTCCTTTTCCCCTGGCCAAGGATTAGTAAAGCATATACTTATGATATCTCATGGAATTATGGTTAGAAATTATGTGAAAAGAAAGAAGAAGTGATGCTTGATGAAAAGATGGGCAAAGTTGCCAAAGGTAAAAAAGAAAAAAAAGAAAAAAAGTGTTCCTTTATGTTTTTAAGATTTTATGTTGAAAAAGCTTGAAATCAAAAGAAGTTAAGCATTGGTGATTAAAGATGGAAAATTTATGTGCTTTGATGAAATATCTTGTTTGAAATATCATTTTTCAGAATGCTCTACTTTCTTTGGTTTGAACCTTTTCTTTTATTCTCTTTTACCTCACCTTAACCTTAGCCCCATTACAACCAGAAAATAAGACCTTTTGATTCATGCATTGTTTGTAATATGTTAGTAATAGAGATGAGATTGAAGAGCAAGTTTATGGTAGAACATATTCATTGATTGAATTTGAGAGATTTAAACACATAAGATTTAAACACATAAGCTTTAAACACGTGAGTGTTGGAGTGTATATCAATGAGAGGACCTATCACTTTGGCATGACATAGATTTCATTTAAATCCCGATGATTAATTGAGTTTTGAAGTTTGCATGTAAATAAATACATGAAAATTTATACTCTTTATCCTTCTTAATTGTGTTCTTGTTTATAATGCATATATTCTTGGATATTGATGGGAGATTAGTAGATTAGTTATAGTGATTTAATTTAATTTAACTTCAATTTGAATTTACCTATCCTTTTTCGAGGACGAGCAAGAGCTAAATGTGGGGGTATTTAATGCAACCATATTATTCGATAGTTTCACCCACATTTAACTAGTGTTTTGCCTATGTTTTATATATAAAATGCCTTGATATTCTTTGTTTTATGTTTTGAAGGCACTTTTTGACGAAAGATGCAAAAAGGAGTAAATTGGAGATAATTGGCAGATTTGACCTTCAATCGATGTTTTGTGCAGAGTGTGAGCTCTAGAGGTTGAAATGAAGTGATTCCAATGGAATTAAAAATCTAACATCTATACCTTTCTGGACATCTAAGGCAAGAAAATAAAATAAGGAAGAGCATGGAAATCGCAGCCTTCAAAGTCAAATCTCGCAATTTGCCAATGTTGACCTTCAGTCATTCCGACTTGAATATTTGGAGCTATAGAAGTCCAATTGATGCAAACTCAATATCTTTGGATTCCTGACTCAAAGGTCTATAAACTTTCCAAATTTCAGAAAACAACCATGTCATATGAGGGAGATATGATTTTTCAAAAATGACAACTGAATTTTGCCAGTAAACAGGTTTCGTGAAGAAACGATTCCAAATTACGTTCCAAAGCATCTAAATCGATATCCAAGTTTTTATTTTAGCAATTTAGCTCCTCTAAATAAAAGATTGAAGATTTCATGCAAGGTTATTTTTCCTTTTTTAGGAAAATAGTTATTGAAGTACTTAAATGTAAACAGTCTACTTAAGGGAGGACTATTTTGTAAAATAGAGACTAGGGTTTCCTAGGATATAAAAAGAATGAGAGAAGGGAAGGAGGCAGCCAGCCAAGAGGAGAAAAACACCCCCCTCTTCTAAGAAACCCAAAATCATTCATTCCTCCTTTTTGATTAGTTGTTCAACAAACATGCAAGGCTAAACTCGTTTTCTTGGTTGCAAGGACACGAAAACCTTTGAATTTCAAGAACTGTGAGATTTATTTTACCTTATCTTTTCAGTTTATATGATGAATATGTTTGTTCTCCTATACTTATTTTTCCTATGATTGTTTATTTTAATTGCTAGAGCGGATTCTAAGTTATTATTGGAGACAATCTATTACTAAGTTTGATATCAAAACCGGGATTGTGGTATATGAACTTGTGAAGCAACTGAGTTTAATACTTGTGACGGATGTATATTATTAATCTTAGGCAGAACATTCAATCAAATCAAACATAGACTGCAGACAGTTATGTTTTCTTGATTAATCAACTTATCTAGTTCTTAAGGTTGCCATTGAATTAAATTACTAGTACGGACACTGTGGTTGTTTGATGGTTAGGGTTAGTTATACGGCGGATCCGTTAACTAACCAATGTTAAGAAGAGATAAATATTTAGAATTTAAATTGGTGTTTCGTTTCCATGATCAGTTCTGATTTCTGTAGGTGGATGTGTGCTTGCGACCAAGGTTTGTTCTCTTGATAATTTTCTGATTTTATTAAATTTCATTTGATAGTGTTCTGTTTTCTTTTACTTTAGCCAAGATAACGTCTAAACCCCCTCAAATTGCATATCATCTAGCATAAAAATCTGACTTCAACCTTCCTCGTGGGATCGATCCCTTGCTTGCTCTATACTATCTTGTATGTTATGTTTTAAGTTAGAGTAATTAATTTGTGCGATCGCGACATCACAACAAAGACTCTTACAAGTCCAAAGCATTACACTAGATGAGGTCAAAATTTATCAGTTATAACAGACCTTGCTTGAAAGGAGAAAATGCCATCTTTGTTATCCTTTCACATTTCTTGAAATATATCCTTTGCAATCTCATTTTGAGTCATATGGAATATTGTTTTCAAAAGAAACCCTGACTAGAATCACACCCCACACTGGGGGCAAACGAGAGATATTTGTAAGACACTGATAGAATCAATGGAAAAGGGAAGGTTAAGAACAAAAGTCCAACGATTGAGTAAGGGCTAAAAGAAAAAAGAGATATAAACTAGGGGGCAAAAAAAAATACTAATGTCGGTCTTTCATTACCATCCAGATAAAGCAGTGAAGATGGGTGCTATAATTAATCATGTCACAGTTATTAGACACAACAAACACCAAAAGTCAAACACCAGAAAAATACTGAGCTATAAGCATGACTTTTGGTATCCATGATAAAGCCTCTAATGTCATCAAATGATCAAGATTGGTCATTCATTAAAGAAAAGAAGGATTTGAATTATAACCCATGTTAAGAGAATTCTGATAAGGTTAACATGGTTATGTGTCATTTCATCTACAAAGACAACAATAATAAAGGAGCTGAGTTGATCTTAGGTCTTTGAAACCCTCAAACACCTTTTGAGCCTGTGAAATTCCTTTCTTTCAAGCCATGAACCATAGCCTACATTACGTGATTCCAAAAGCCCTTTTTGATCAAGTAAGTAATCTGAACCGATAAATAACGCTATTAAAACTTGAATAGCCCTTCCATAAGAGTCATAGCTTCATGAATTAAGCTACTGGTTATTATGTATGCTGATAAAATAAGTGCTAAGAAAAGAAACAACCTTCCTTGATAAAGCCTGAGTTTTGATTTAAGCATCTTGTTTTGAAATTTACAAAAAGGTCACCTCATCACAGACCATCCAAAGATGTACCAAAAAACAGAGTTTAAAATGGATACAAAGAACCATGGAAAAGCCATTTTAATCTTACAACGGGTTAATTTATGTTTTCAAAACACAAGAAAATCAAAGAACTGCATATTTTGAATGACGTGTGTTTGGTCTTTGACCAAAGAAGCTTGATTTTCAAGAACACTTTTCAAAACTAACATCTCTCTGATTTCATTTCAACAATTAGACTTAAATAGACATGATCTTTGAAATGCGAGAGTTGATTTTAGAATAAGAAAGATTATTAAACAAAAACGAACATCAATTGAGTCTGCGAAATCCTTGACATAAATGACATTGACACTTCTCAACACTCATTGAAAAGATGAGCAACCAAGGTAATACAGTAGACCCTAAGAAGGAAAAATAAGCAGTATTGAGATCAACTAGGAGGTAATGAAAGATGATTAAATGATGAATCAGTGAACTAAGGACAATGACATTTAAAGAAAGATAATCAATGAACGAGCACATTCAGATCATACTGGGGGCAATGTTGTTCAAAGATAGTCCATGATTTAGTGAAACCCAATAGTAATCAAGAAACAAAGATGTATTTGAAGGACATCTTCATATCGTCATCTTTTGAAACATGGCTATCGACCGATGTTGGCATACAATTGCATTTAAATGAATATCGAAATGATACACACCACCAAGACTGACGGTGGAACAAAGATATATGTAAATGACATTTTCATATTGTCATCATTTGAAACATGGTAATCGACAGATGTTATCATACAACTGCATTGAATGAATGTCTGAAAGGCGCCCACCACAAAAATTGACTGTGGGATAATTTATTTTGAAGCCAAAAGCGCACTTCACTGCATGAGTATGGGTGATAAAAGCAACATCATTGATGAGGTCGAGATATTTCTTTTCACGATTTGATTAGATAAGTTGAGGAGAATATATTAAGAAGAACACCGAGCATACAATCATGAGCTTTTTACTGCAAGCTATGAGATGCATACATGTCTAGACTACTTGATGTTTCCCCAAAGGGTGCCCACAGCTAAACAAGGAACAATTCTTGAGAGAATCCTGGAAATGCATGATTTGTTATGCTCCTTCATGATAAATTAAGCAACACCACACTTGGAGGTATTATCATGCTTGATAAATAACAAAAGTAGTAATCGTCGTGGATAGCCTAGAATGGGCACTCCACGTGCATCTGAGTTGAAGGCTAGCACACGAATGAGCTACTGAATCAGAAGAACAAAGAAGGCTTTGAATAGCAAACAAAGACACCTTATGACAATGAAGCATCAAAGAGGGGGGGACCTATATTTCAAACCATGTAAAGATGCATGCATGTCATTTAACCTCAAAACATTGTATCAAATATTTTTTAAATTGCTACAAGAAAGATCCTCAATGAAGTCCAGCGAGATTGTGGACAAAGAAAAGATGATTGAGTTAGTGACAAAAAAAAATCACAATTTTGACCCTGAAACAGGAATAAGATGAGATAAAACCCTAACAGTAGGAAAATCTCAAAGAAATAAGAATATCAAGAGTCTTCAAATTCGAACCCTGTCATCATGAAGATCACACAAACTTTGGTTATGGTTAAAGGGGTTTGCCAGATGGGATCTCAAGTTAGCCAACCACATAGACTTTGGTTCTGTTTAAAAGGGATCGCGAGAAGGGATCTCAAATTAGCCCAACCACATAGAATTTGGTTCTGGTTAAAGGGGCTCGCCAGAAAAGATCTCAGGTTAGCCCAACCACACACAGACTTTGATTCTCATTAAAGAGGATCGGCAGAAGGGATCTTAGGTTAGCCCACCCATACATAAAATTTTGGTTCTGGTTAAAGGGGATCGCCAGATGGGATCTCAGGTTAGCCCAACCACACTTAGACTTTGGTTCTGGTTAAAGAGGATCAGCAGAAGGGATCTCAGGTTAGCCCAACCACACATAAGATTTTGGTTCTGGTTAAAGGAGATCGGCAGAAGGGATCTCAGGTTAGCCCAACCACACACATTGATTTTGGTTCTGGTTAAAGGGGATCGACAGAAGGGATCTCAGGTTAGCCCAACCACACATATTGATTTTGGTTCTGGTTAAAGGGGATCGACAGAAGGAATCTTAGGTTAGCCCAACCACACAGACTTTGGTTCTGGTTAAAGGCGATCGCTAGAAGGGATCTTAGGTTAGCCAAACCACAAACATATTTTGGTTCTGGTTAAAGAGGATCGGTAGAAGGGATCTTAGGTTAGCCCAACCACGCACATGATTTTGGTTCTCGTTAAAGGGGATTGGCAGAAAGGATCGCAGGTTAGCCCAAACACAAACAGACTTTGGTTCTGGTTAAAGGGGATCTACCGAAGGGATCTTAGGTTAGCTCAACCACACAGATGACTTTGGTTCTGGTTAAAGAGGATCGCTAGATGGGATTTCAGGTTAACCTAACAGCAACATAAATTGTAGGTTTGGTTAAAGGGAGTCGCCAGATGGGATTTTAGGTTGATCGAGCTGCACATAGAGACATTGGTTCTGGTTAAAAGAGATCACTAGATGGGATCTCAGAATGACCGAGTCACTAACATTATCTTAGCATTGGGAGAAAAGTGAGAAGAACTCTATTGTTAATTTTTTTTTAAAAAAAGCTCAAACCCTGCCGTCAGAAAAAGATAGTTCATTTAGGTTCTGGTTAAAGGGGATCACCAGATGGGATCTCAGGTTAACCCAACCGCACACATAGTTTAGCTTTGGTTAAAGGGAATCGCCGTATGGGATTTTAAGGGCCGAGCTACACAAACTTTAATTCTGGTTAAAGAGAATTGCCGAATGAGATTTCAGGTTAACCCAATCAAAGACATAATTTAAAGGATCGCCAGATCAGGATCATAATATAACCAAGTTGCACATAGTTTTGATCGTTAGTTTTGGGTTGAAGGGGATTGCTATAAAGATAGAGTTTCAGATCAACCAAACTTTGGGAAGATCAATTTGTTTATCTTTACAAAACTTACTACGCAAAGTCTTTGCTCCGTAAGTATTGTAAAGAGGGGGCATCTGTTGTAACCCATTTTTGGGTCCCTGTATAAAAAAGGAGAAAAAACAAAAAAAATCTAGAAATATATATTCGGAAGAAATCCAAAAATGATAGCAGTGAGAAGAGGATACTGGAGCGCCTCAAAAAATAGTCAGAAATTGGTCAAGGATGTTAAAAAATACAAAGTTTGAAATTTGACAGTATACTTTTGTTTGATGAGAGACTTGTTGACAAAGAAAATTCAATTTTAAGGAAGAAAAGTCTAAAATCATATGTTTATAGACTCAATTAAATTTTATTGAAGGTTTGATTGAATTTATGGAAGGTTTGATTACAAGAAAATTTGATTTTGAAGTCAATTTGGGCTTTAATTAGAAGAAAATAAAGTTCTGAGGTCAAATTATAATTTTTAAGAGTTGATTTGGTCAAATCAGGGGCTTAATTGCATAAATATTGAAGTTTGATGGCCAATTAGGGACTTAATTGAAGAAATCCAAAACTGAGGACTAAGCTGGAAAAGGCACGTAAGTAGAGGGGCTGTAATTGACCGAATCAGGGGCCAAATTGAAGAAATTTGAAGTTTATTGATCAATTGAGGGTCAAATTGTATAAATCAGAGACCAAGAACTAAAGTGAAAAAGGCGGCCAACTTCAGGGCCGAAAATTGAATTTGACAAGGATGCAATTGAATTGATTTTTAAAATCAAAATTGCAATTGAGGACTTGATTGAACAAATCACAAATTGAGGAAAGAAAACAGAGAGAAGGAAAATAGGGAGATTGTCTTTGAAACCAGAGAGAAAAGAATAGAAAAGCAAAGGGGAGGATAATCCGAGAGAAGGAAAACAGGGGAGAACAGAGGAGAGGAAGAAAGAAGAGAAGCAAAAGAAAACAAAAGCAGAGAAAGCAGAAGAACTAAAGGAAAAAAAACATAGAGAAGAAGAAGAACCAACCACTAGCCAAACAATTCTCCAGTCGCCACCGCAGCAACACCGCCACTGCCAGCTAGAGAACAAAAGGAGAAGAACAGGAAAGTAGACGGAAGGAGCAGAGATAACCGAAAGCAGCAAGGGAGAAAAAAAGAAAACAGCAACCATCGTTTGCCGCCTCAGTTAACCACCGCCACCACCACCGCCACCGCCACAGCCACAGCCACCAGCACTGTAAGCCACCACAGCAGCCACCACAGGTCAGCTTCCCCCGAAAAAAATTCAAAAATTCTTTTAAAAGAATTGTGATTTTCCCGCGTATTTTTCTACTAAATTTTGCTTAATACTGGTTTGTATTTTTATACCATAAAGATTTAAATCCAGTATTAAAATACCCTATTTTCATCAAAACATTGAAAAAAAATAGAAAACAAAAAAAAAAGAGTCTTGTTTTCATGCATACGACCAAGTCTCTCAAAAAAAAATTCATATCGTATTTTCATACAACAAAGAAAAATTCAAAAAAATTATTTTAGCATGCATTTTAGCTTTAATAACCTGTTTATTAAGGTCACGAGAATTTGATCAATATTTCAAAAAAATAAATTATTTTGTTTTGTTTTAGTATTAAGGATTACAAATTTATATGTAAAACGTATTCTCGATATTAAAAATGTAGTTTTTTTTGTTGACGTTAGGATGGTACCATAAAGGCTAAGCTGGGTAAAATTACAAACATTCTGGAAAAAGAACTACATAGGCCAACTCGAGTGGGCTAGAAGCTAAGAGATCAGAAATAACAGACCTTACCAATCAAGCAACAAAGAAGATTGAGAAGAAATGATGGTCTATATTTGGAATCAGGTAAAGATACATGCATATCATCTAACTTTAAAACATTGAACAATATGTTTTGCAAAAGTTTATAAGAGAAATCCCCGATGGGATCCATCATAAGGAAGGCCACCCTCAAAATGGCCAAAAAATAAAAAACAATACTCTTGACATTTTTTTACTTTTGAGAAATTTTTTATCAAAGCGGGCCGCCCATAAGAATTAGGCCACCCGAAAAATCTTTGTAATTTTTAATTGGAAAAGTCACCCATCACAACAAGACCCTTCGAGTTTTTTACTTAGGCAAGTCACCCATGAGAATTAAACTAACTTGTAAAAAAAATCTCCATATCTTTCATCAATGGGTAAGTCATCCATTACAATGAGACCAATGTTAAAAAACCTTCATGTTTTTTTCACCAACAGACAGGTCGCCTAGAACAATATGACCACTTCTGAAAAATCTTTGTATTTTTCACCCACAATCAGGTCGCCTGGAACAGTTAGACTATTTTCAAAAAATCTTCATATTTTTCACCAACGGGCAGGTCGCCTAGAACAATTAGATCACTTTCGGAAAAAAATCTTCGCATTTTTCACCAACATGCATGTCGCCTGAAACAATTGGATCACTTTTGAAGTTTTGCAAAAAGGGGAAAGGGCTTTCATGCATATTTTTCTTTACAAAACTTACTATACAAAGCCAAAAAAAAAAAAAAATTCCATTACCTTTGTACCATAAGTATTGTAAAGAGGGAGTAATTGTTATAACTCAATTTTGACCTATTTGCTTTTAATTTAATTTTAAAGGGATTTAAAATTTGAAATTAAAAGATTAAGGATTGATTTCGGTTAAAGGTGTGATTTTTCAACTTATGAGAAAACTAGGGACTATAATGTGTTTTTGTCGTTCTCTCCTAATCTTTAGTTTAAAAAGATCATCAAGATAATGATAATTATCCATTTTTAAATTTTATTTTTAATCAAATTTAAATTAAGAAAAAAAAAAGAGAATGAGTTTGTTTGAGATTTTGTTTCCCATTTAGAAGCTCTCCTTTTCCACTAGTAACCCTGTCTCCAACGTGAATATCAAGTTGGATTTTCAATTGTGAGCAGCGCTCGACCGTCTCCCTCAGCTTTGCCTTCAGCAACAGTCATGCCAAACAAGTTCTTTATTCCCCATTTGCTAAATTAATTACCCTATTATTGTTGCATGCATGCGTGAATAATTCACGCATGCTTGCAATAGTGGCCGGGCCAGCTGGATCCAGCCCAGCCCAGCCCAGCCCAGCCCAGCCTAAACAATTGAGACTGGGCTGGGTCTAGGTCTCAGGTCCAGCCAACCCAATTTCCTTTAAGTTAAGGGTGTGTTTGGCAAAACACACTCTTATGCCATTTTTCTTTTATTTTGAAATCTAGCCAAACAAACCTTTTTAGATATCAGAAAATTTCGAAAACATTCGGCAACCCTTTTTGATTTATTTATGGATCCTTAACACTATTTTTGCTGACTTTACTATATATTCGTTCGTAGACTTTTACTGTGAAATGCGAATCTGATATGCAATACATGTTTGTCTTTTTTTAAAAAAAATAATAAATAAAAATTGTTTTTTTTTTCAATCCAAATCTTACTGATTTATTCACTGACACTAGGATCAGGAATACCATATGTTTTGGTTTACATAATATTTACCAACACTAGAATTGAAAATATTGATAGTCAAATATTCATTAACACCAAAGTTAGGAATATTATAAGTAGACCATAAAAAAAAATAAAAAAACAGAATATAACAAACTCTTAGCAATTTAAGACAAAAACCAGCAATGCAGCCTACCTTAAGTAGAACGCTTAAGGGGTGATAATATCTTTTCTTTCGCGTAATAAGTCTCGTATCATAGAATCTCTATTGACTAGTTAGGGTTCTTAGTGACCATAATACTAGGTGGCGACTCCTTAAATTAGACATTTTCCCCTCTAAGAACAAGATGCTAAATATTTATTCTTGTTTTTCAGAGAGAAATTTTTAAAGGTCACCATGATTTCGAGTGCAACACCTATTATTATAAGGATCTGCATTAGGGGAAAATCTTCCATATCAGTCTTATTGGGTTGGAGAGAACTTGTCCTCAAGTTTAAATTGTTCATATCCTTATCTCGTGTCTAATCAAAATTCCATCAGCTTCTTTCATTATAAATATCATACCTGTCATTAACATGTTTATCCTTCAAAGCAATGGGACCAATCTTATGGTTAATTTGAAGACTATATGCAACAACTCTTGCAACAGTCAAACTTTAACTCAACTAACAACTTAACATTATAAGGACTAAACAATCTCTCTCTTGTATCTTTATATCATCACTAACAAAATGCATCCTAATTTCTCTACTAGGTGAAATTTTAGATATTTGTTTCATAACTTTTATATGAAGTCCAAGAACATCAACTTTTACTCTTTCAATTCTAGAGTTTTCCTTAAGCAGGTGTGATATACATCCTTCGCAATATGCTTCATAAAAAATCTATCTTTAGAACCATATCTAATTTGGTTCCTTTCTTATGGATGGTTTCTCTATTAAGATTATAGCTCATCTCAACTAACATAGCATGAACATCTTTTGCATACTTAGTGTCATCATATACCAAGATTTCTGCATCAAAATCTTTTCCTTCTACATCATACATAAAGAAACTAGAATCATATTTTTCTTTTTTAGTTTTAACACCACATTTATCCCGATCAAGAAGTTTTCTCCTCTAAATATGCTTCTGAAAAGGCATTCTCAAACTAGCCATGTATTTATGATCACTCTTCTCACAAGTGATCATTCTTCTCACGATTCTCTAATTTCTCTTCTTCATCTTTGCTAATCGACGAGATTATTCTTCAACTTACCTCTGCATGTTTATTACTTTCAATTAACATGTAAATTTTGTAATTTGTCTCCACATGCCTTTTATCAATAGTTCCTAAATGTCTCTTCCCAAGAAAGAACCTCATTATCCCTTATATTTGAGCACGTCTCTGTAACCACCTCTTGCAAAAATAATAATAAGAAGAAGAAGAAAAACAAAAGGCAAAAACCAACACAAAATTCTAATGAATAGGGTTATCACACCAAAAAAACCCTAATTCCAAAATTTATTACTCAATATTTTTTCTATTCAAAACTTAATATTATAGCTCTTCCAAGTTGATTATATACTAGGAATAACTTACTAAACAAACTTGAACAAAATAATAAAAGAGTTCTAAACCAAATAGTAAAAATAATTCTAAATCAACTAAAAAAAATATAATGAATTTAGAATAGTAACTTTTTGGTTTTATTTGAAAGCTTTCCTCACCTTATATGGCTATAAAATTTTCACTTTAAAGGACAAAAGGCTTTTAGAACTTCCTGATAATATTTTAGATTGGTTTAAAGTTATATTTATTAATATAAAACTATGTATTACAGGAAAAATATACTGTATTAATAAATTAAATATAAATCGCAATGTTATTTTGATATTCTCATGTAATTCAGATTGCACCTGTGTTCATAATTCTATCACAAGAATTATGACGTAGAAAAACGATGTAGAGAAAGTTACCTCGAAGCATTGATCTTTGTATACTTGATTGCTTTAAATTTAAGTTACTCTCCATTTAAGATTATATCCGTTTTCATTCACTACATTTCTCATTATATATTTTTTTTATTGGTTTGAGTGAGAATTTTTTTTTTCTTTTTTTTTATCACTAGAACTCCTCATGATATATTTTATAGAGGTTAAATGCACTCGGTCATCCTTTAAATTTAATATTATTCCAGTTGCTGCCTTCTTCTTTCTCTCTTCTCGTTTCAATTCAGTCTTCAAACTCATTTTTGTCATACAATTACTTCCTATTAGTCTAAATGAAAATGGTTTCACATGGCTTCTTGGACTTATTTTGCAGTTACTGCTGGAAGTTACTTAATTATTCACTGGTATCTGTGTAGGATATAGTAAGGATGGATCAAATCAAAAGGAAAAGAATGTTTAATCATATGTTGAAAGAAAGATTAATAACCATATGAAATAGGAAAAGAATACAAGAAAAGTACATTTTTAAGGCTACTTTTCGTTCTCCTCGTTGGCTTACTAGGTTCAGATGCTCCCCCTCCCTC
>Ga0325404_1004992_pt1 | contig 14015 bp, 15 predicted proteins | sample PopdelMetagenome_18_FD_205664 | JGI IMG/M metagenome (GOLD analysis project Ga0325404, IMG submission 205664) | Populus deltoides microbial communities from Bellville, Georgia, United States - Xylem-Control-R1 | ecosystem: Host-associated > Plants > Phyllosphere > Stem > Wood/Secondary xylem... | reverse complement strand
ATTGGTTTAGAAAATAATGCCTGATTCATCGCGTTTCTCTTTCAATAAAAATATTGGCGTGAGGACATGTAAGATTTATGGAATTGTATATAAAAAAAAAATATTGAACTCTTTGGTAGAATTTATGTGATTGTGTATAGAAAAATATAGAAAATATTTGCAGAAAAAATATGTATAAAACATGCAAAAGGGCCTGGATTATTTCATTGTTGGCTAGAGCTACACTCGAGGGCACACCCAACTGGCTTAGGCTAAGCCTAGGTGAGCTAATTGTTTTTTATTGGCACATCAAAAATCTATCTGAATTAACATATTTTTTTTGCTTTAATCTCCCAAAAATAAAATTAAGAATAAAGGAACTAAATTTAGCCTGTGAAATTGAATTTTCAAAGCATAAAAGTTGTGAATATTTATTTTTCCAGCACTCGTAAATTAAACTAAAAATGTATTAAATAAGATTTTCTATTTTTACATGGAGCATTGAATTTAGTCTGAATTCCAAGTAAAATAAAACGAGCAATCTCTAATTCTCCATTATTGGTATGATTAAGTAATGCACTGAGGGTCTTGGCTTGGCGATGGGAGGGGCTTGTCTCTTTCCACTGCTCCTGGGTTTGAGCTCTCATGTGAACGTCTATCATCCCCGCGATGCCTTACATGCCCACTGGGTTTGTAGGGTGTTCAGTGGACCGTGAGATTAGTCGTGGTGCGCGCAAGCTGGCCCGGATACCCACGTAAATAAAAAAAAAAGTAATTCAACTCTACTATTCAACATCTACTCTCAACTACATAATCAAATGTGTGTTTGGTATTATGATAACTTTTACAGTTGTAGTTTAAAAAAATAGATTAAAAAAAACTATAAATTGTAGCCTTTTCTTAACCAAATTTTCAATAAAGAGTTTTTAGTCGAGCCTATGCAAAACTATGATGTGTATTGATTAATTAAGGTCTCGTTTGGCATGGCGGTCTAACCATGCTTTTGAAAACTTTTGATTATTTTTAGATTGAAATTAATTTTTTTTGATGTTTTTGGATCGTTTTGATGTGTTGATGTTAAAAATAAAATAAAAAAGATTTTGATGCATTTTCAAGTTAAAAACACTTTGAAAAACAACATCTACCACACTATCAATTAAGCCCTAAATACTTTCAAATATGTGGTTAGGGCAAAATACAAACTGCACCGCGCCTAACATCGATATAAAAACACATCATTACTTGGGAGATGGGAAAGCTACAAATATGTCTTCCATCTATTTTATACTTTTCAAATTGGTCTTTATCTTCTTTGTAGTACTTCTATTACCCTCGATCCAAAAATTTATGTTATTTTTTTCTCCATTGTTCTGTATCATTTTACCATGAAATTCATATTTATCAACCTGCTAATTTAGCTATCCTAATTCGTTTCTAAGGCTAACTTGAAGACTTGACATTGGTGAGTTAAAAAAGAGAAATTAAAAGTACATGGATACGTTTTGAGTGATGAATTAACATTTTTTATTTTTCCTAAGTCCTCCATTCTGAACAAATGAATAAAGTTTAGGGTGATAACTCATCATCTCTAGGCTCAGCCAAGTGATGAGCCCACATATGTATGAGTTTAGCGAACTTCCAGACCTACCGTCTTAGGGCTTAGCCAAGCACTGGGCTCAAACTTGTGTGGGTCCAGGAAACCGTCAGACCTACCATCCATAGGCTTATCCAAGCACTAAGTCCAAACATGCATGGATATGGCAAACCGCCAGACCGACCATCCCTGGGCTTAGCCAAGCGTTGAGCCTAGATATGTTTGGGTCTGACGGGTTTAGCCAAGCGTTGAGCCTAGATATGTATGGGTCTGATGAACCGTTAGACCCACCATCTCTAGGCTTAGCCAAGCATTGAGCCTAGACATGTGTGGGTCTGGTGAATCGCCACACCTACCATCTAAAGGCTTCACTAAGCTCTAAGCCTAGACATGTGTGGGTTTAACGAATCGTCGAACCCACCATCTTCGGGCTTTGCCAAACGCTGAGCCTAGGCATAAGTGAGTTTGGCAAACTATCACAACCACCATCTCTAAGCTCTTCCAAGCATTGAGCCTATGCATGTGTGGGTCTGGTGAATCGCCACACCCATCATCTACAGGCTTCACTAAGCTCCAAGGCTAGGCATGTGTGGGTTTAACAAATCGTCGAACCCACCATCTTTGGGCTTTGCCAAACGCTGAGCTTAGGCATAAGTGGGTTTGGCAAACTATCGCAACCACCATCTCCAAGCTCTTTGAAGCATTGAGCCTAAACATATGTGGGTCTGGTGAACCATAAGACCCACCATCTCCAGGCTCAGCCAAGCATGGAGCTCAGACATATGTGGGTCTGACGAACTATAAAACCTACAGTTAGAGATATTTTATCATGACAAGGTAAAGATATTTGACTAATATATGAACCTTTTTCCTTTTCGTGAAAAAGAGGACCTCAACAGCTATAAAAAGAACCAATATAACCTCCATGAGGCAAGTTTAATTTTTCTATACTATAAATGATATATATATATATATATATAGTTTTTCCTATAAAAAACTGTTTTTTCTCTTATATGATATTGATTTAATCATTAGAAAGTCCCCAAACTCTAATGAGAGGATCTTTTGCAAGTTTTAAGTATAATTCATCAGTATAGACTAGATTATCAGAACTAGAAAATTAATAATTTTATCCTAAACATTGGCTTGCCCTTCAAACCCATAGGATAAAATCAGACTTTATTAGTGGTGTTGTTTGTAGGGTAATAATAAAAAAAACCCATCGATAGCTCTTCTAGAAGCTAAACCGTTATCATTCCTAATTACCATTAGATTTAAAGCCTTGAAGTTTTAGAAGATTTTCAACATGTACCAACGGGATGTTGGTTCAAATTGTGTAACTTCAGGAGTAATTGCAAACCAGTGGTTTCATTGCCATTATCATCCATAATTACTATTGAAGTTGGAACTTCGAGATTTCAGAAAGCCTTCAATGACTACCAATAAAGTGTTGGTTCAATCCATGCAACTTTAGGAGTTATTGCTAACCAAGGACTCTTACCATGTTTAAAGACCTGGTAGGGTAGATGATCCCTAAGTTGGGAGGTTACCTTTTCTTCTGCTAGTCATATTCTTACAATAACTAAATAAACTATGTTTATCTGGAAATAGTTTTTTTTATGACTGCCCAAAAAATCTTCATCAGAGAAACACAATTTCCTCTCTTTTTTAGGTCCCAAAATGGGAAAGGAATGTATTATGGTCAATGACTAGAAATGTAAGCTTTTTGTTATATGAATTTATTGTTTAAAATAACAAATGCTTTCTATTTTCTAGGTCTCAAATCTTCCAAAAAAAGGATAAATTTACCCTTTTTAGTGCGTTAATACATTTACTTTGGAAGTAATGAATGTCTCCATAGTGCTACAACATATTTTACCTTAGAAGGGATTAACATGTTCTTTCAAGTGTGATTGCACTTTTCTTTAAGGATAAGATAAACACCACATCATCAATAAGGATGGATACAATCTTTTTAAGGTGTAAGCCTCTCAAATCTTCTAAATACGAGATGAATTTACTTTCTCTAGAGCGATAACACATTTATTTTGGAACTAATGATCTTCTTAGTGTTATGATAAATTTTACCTTGGAAGGGATTGACATGTTCTCTCTAGTGCGATCATACAACAAGCAGATAAACACTGCATCTACAATAAGCAGATGCCTGCAAACGATATCCCTTTAGTTCCTATAAGGCATAATCATCTTATACTCTCCTAAGGTTAGATGATTCATAGCTCATCACCATAAATTATCTCCTAAGTATAGGCATTGGACCTAAAAATAATTTTCTAAGTATAGGCGTTGGATCCAAAAATAATTTTCTAAGTATGAACATTGGACTAGGAAATGATCTATTAATAATAGGCATTGGACCCAAAAATGATTTAAATATAGGTATTGGACCCATAAATGATCTTCTAAGTATAGGTGTTGGACTAGAAAATAATCTATTAAGTATGGGTGTTGGACCTAGAAATGATCTCCTAACTCCTAAGTATGGGCTTTAGACCAGAAATGATCTCTACATAAGGACTCTAAGCTCATGAAAAGAAATATGGAGATAAAAGATTTATATTAAAAAATGATATACATAAAAGAAGAATACATATATACATGTATAAAGAGATCTAAAAATCCAGTCTGGACTTCTCACCTAGATACTCCCCTCGTTGGGTTGCAGCGACCCTGACCAGAAATACGTCTGCAATATTAGGGAATAGGACTGGATGGAAGGCCGCGCTAAAATCCACCTACATTCCCCTTGAGAGATTGAAAAAGTATAGGTTAGAAATTGCCAAGAAAATCTTATCTCTCATCATCAGTCAAAGTTGTGAACCCCTGAAAAATTCCTAGAACTCCTCAAAAGAGTTTTTTAAAGCCTTCAACTTCATCTGAGAATGCTGGGTTTCTTCCCTGGCAGTAGCAAACTCAATTCGTATTACAACAATCTTACCCCACAGACTAACTTGGAAGGCCCTAACTTCAAGGAACTCCTTAAGAGAGTTTTTTTAAAGCCTTCAACTTCGTCTGAAAATGCTGGGTTTCTTCTCTAGTAGTAGCAAACTCAATTCGTATGGCAGCAATCTTACCCCACAGACTAACTTGGAAGGCCATAACTTTAAGAAGCTCTTGGTTAAAGGGAACCACCTGGTTATAGAAGGCCTCAGGTGCTTTTTCTCTGGAACTCAACTCAAGGGCAAGGCCTTGTGCTTGGTCCTTTAGCATGGTGTAGGCCACCTCAATGCTTAACAACTTAGCCTTTTTAACGACTTTTTCCCTTACAGTATTTTAAAAGCAGATTAATTTTCCATGTTTGTAACCGCAACCACCCTTATATAACCCTTTTTAGTCCTCCCAGCATCTCTAAGAGTGGGCACACATCATAAAGGACTGCCAATGGTAAATGTTAAAAGAGGTAATCATCAAACCAAAGCAAAAAACAAACAAGGGTTTATTTTTCCTTACATTAAAACCTATATGGCTAGTTAAAGTCAAAAGGCAATGGAATCTTTCATATATCTGATTGAATGGCAAGGAACCTCTTTAGTGTTCTCACCACCTTAAGGCCAGCCTCTTCGAGGCCCATTTTTCCTTTAACCATAACCTTCATGAATTGCCTCTTCTCATTCATCAGGGTTGGAAAATTGAATGGATTGCAATCTAAAGCCAAATTAGAGAAAACATCCTTAAACTTCTTAGCGTCGGCTTCGGTGGATGTCTTAAATGTCGTTTCCTCAGTTGGTAATGCAGGAAGTTAAGACAAAGGGAACACCATCGCAGGAGCCTGTATCGGTGGGACTAGAGCACAGGTTTCCATCAAGGTAAATATTTTTTCGCTTCTTAAAGTGGATGGTTGCAACCGTAATCACTACATGAGGAGTCAAGTTTACTTCTTTCTTAGATAAGGAAAGATCACGACCCCTAGCTTCAGGGGGGTTATAGCCCCCATTATTGTCTCTATAAAGGTAGGGCCCTAAAAAACAAGGAGCTCCCCAACGAGGATGGAGAAGTCTCCCATCTTATCTTTACCTTTACCTTCACTAGTGACACGAGATAAAGACCTCTCAGACAAGATTTTATAGGAGAATTCCATGACGCATCTCCTTCTCCTTCTCCTTCTCCTTCAACCATCAACCCTATAAGGGCAAAAAAAGGTTATATTTTGAAATAAGGTGAAATGAAGAAAAATAGAACAATGACTTTATACCTTGTTAAATAGCCTGATAATATTTCTTAGCCATTTTATCGACTTCATAGTCGGTGCGGGTCGAATCCAATATGGCATAATTCTTCTCCTTATCCGAGCTTAGACAATGCTTGTTGTTTATTTCGCAGATGGACCCTCTAGTAGTGGGAACAATCCTAAATTGACTGCAATCCCTCTTAGCGATTGACCGTCTCAATATATCTTATGACAAGCCATCTCCCCCTCAATTTCTTGACAGACGTTGGCTTCCTAGTCAATGTATTCTACATAGCACCATTACTTTTGTTAGCAAAGGTGAAGAACCATCGCACGTCGTTTCCACCATTAGTTTCAGCGACCAATTGGTAAAAACTCTTGAAAAAATTTACTGAGGGCTCGAGCCCAACCATTTTACAGGATTTTTTTTAAGGAGGACACGATTGTTTATCTGTTACAATGCAAATGGCCTAAAGAATATTGGTAGTAACTGAACAAATCCCTCATGAATCCTTGGAAAGAGAAGGAGTATCTCATCGCATACATGCATATGAAGGCAATAATTTCAAAATAACCCTAGGAGGTGCCCAAGGTTAGTTGGTTGATGTGCTCATCAGAGTGAGGCATTTGGGCCATATACTCACCAAGTTGGTAACGAGTCATGAATTCTATGTCTGTAACATATACGTTGCTTGAGGTATCATCTTTAGGAGTCTAAGGCAACCTCTCTCTATCCTGAAAGTCTCTAAAAGGGGTAAAAGATGGACTCCTATGAGGAGATCTTCCCTCTTTCCCACCAGATAAGGCCTCCAATATGACACTTACTCTCACCCTAGGTCTCAATCTGAAGGACCTGTATCCCTTATCACTTTTTTCAGGTTCTAGTTGAAACTTGAACTCCTTGTTAGGGGATGAAGCGCTTCTCTTTTTAGAAACAGATCTGATGTTCCTAGTGTCCATTTTTGTTATGAGTGAAAGAAAGATAGGGAAAAAGGTTCTGATGAAAAAGATGTCTGAAATAATTTTTCCTTTTTGGGTCAAGAATAAAGGTGGCAAAGATAATTTGGGGTCTTGTTATGGGATCAGGTTTTCAAAAAACACAAAGAATAAAAATAAAAGAAAAGCTACAAGCAAGAACAACTAGGGTTATAAAGAAAAAAAATCTTTTTACTCCTATTGGATGAACGACTTTTCATATAATCATATATCTTTAGAAGTTCACGTAATTATTGTATTCAATGCAAGTCATTGTTTTGTTTCCCAAAAGACACATTTTTCCGGTAAAGATAAGCCATCTTGAAGATCCCAACAGTCTTGCATGGGACACGTAAAATCTTTTAGAAAAGGTAAAACAACTCTCATTTATTGCTAGCATGATATTTTCAAAATATCTGCATATAATACATAAAGATTTAGGGGGTTATTAATGGATTAACATTTTTTGTTTTTCCTGAGTCCTCCATTCTGAAAAAATAACAAAGTTTAGGGTAATATTCTTTTTACTCTCACCATCGAATGACCGACTTTTCATATCATCATATATCTCCAAAAGTTCACGTAATTAATGCATTCAATGCAAGCCATTGTTTTGTTTCCCAAGAGACACCTTCTCCCGGTAAAGATAAGCCACTTATTTTTTGTTTTTCCTGAGTCCTCCATTCTGAAAAAAAAACAAAGTTTAGGGTAATATTCTTTTTACTCTCACCATCGGATGACCGACTTTTCATATCATCATATATCTCCAGAAGTTCACGTAATTAATGCATTCAATGCAAGCCATTGTTTTGTTTCCCAAAAGACACCTTCTCCCGGTAAAGATAAGCCACTTAGTCTTAAAAATCCCAACAATCTTGTATGGGACACGCAAAATATTTTAGAGAAGGTAAAACGACTCTCATTTGTTGCTAACATGATATTTTCAAAATATCTGCATATAATACATAAAAAGTTAGAGGGTTATTAATGGATTAATATTTTTTGTTTTTCCCGAGTCCATTCTGAAAAAATGAACAAAGTTTAGGGTAATAACTCATCATCTATGGGCTCAGCCAAACATTGAGCCCAAATATATGTGGGTCTAGTGAATCGCCAAACCCACCATCTCCAAGCTTAGCCAAGTACTGAGTCCAGACTTATATGAGTATAGTGAACCTCCAAACCCATAACCAAAGATATTTTACTTTGATGAGTCAAGGGTATTTTATCCTAACAAGACAGACATATTTGGTTGATAAATGAATATTTTCCCCTTCCATGAAGAAAGGGACCTTAACAACTATAAAAGACTACTTTATAGTTGTAACCTTCATAAGGCATGTTCGATTTTTCTCTACTATGAATGACATATATCTATTTATAGGGCTTTCTTTTACAAAAAAGACTACGTTTTCTCTCATATGATATTGACTTAATCATCAGAGAGTTCCCAAACTCCAGGAAGGGGATCTTTTGCAGGTATTGGACATAATTCATCATTCATTTCGCCAAGAAAAGATCGATCAAATTGCTAGAATCAAGAGATTAGTAATCATATTTTATGCCTCGGCTTGATCTTCAAGCCCATATGATAAAATCAGACTTCATCACATATAATTTAATTGGATTTATTAATGTTCAATCGATAAAGGGAAGAAATTTGAGTTTTGAGATTAATTATATTGTTTTGAGAGTTGACAACAGGGTTATGAAAGCTTCAACTATTCTTTTTTTTTTTTTTGTATTTAGAGATGAAAACAAATTTGAGATTTGAGCCCAAAAATACTTGGACTTTGATTTTCCAATCACCGATGTTGCTGAAATTTTTTTGTAAGGGACAACACATTATTTTCCTAAATAAATAAGAAAACGACATGTATTTAGCTATTTTTTTTTTTAAGATCAGACGTATGGGCCTAGCCTTCCAAGCTTAGACATGCTTGATCTTAATGCTCTTGGTTCTTTATTTTTTTATTTAATTTAATTTTAAAACAAATTTATTTTCAAATAAAATAATTACAATGATATTTTAATTTTTAAATAAGATTAGAGCTTTTGATGGAATTATTAGCAATTATCTAATATGTAAAACTTTTTCAAAAAATAGTTGTATGATTTTTATATAAATTAATAATTTTGAGATATTATAATTTGAATCACATCAATTTGTTTTTGATTTTTGTGTGATTCCCTCGACATCATTGACAAATTTCATAAAAATAACTGAACTTTCATAATGACGAAGATCTTCGTATAAGTACAATAAGTTATACATCATATTTTTATTTTACAATAAAAAAACTCAATTAAATAGCACTATCGGCAAATGATGACGACGGCATGTCCCTAAGCTTTTGATCAAGTCAAATGTTTGTAATACTTTATTACCACTCTTTTATCATTAAAAAAAACAATAATAAAAAGCACTACGAAGTTTAAGGTGTTGTTTGGAATGGTTTACTTTAAACAGTGTTTTTATAAAAATTTAATTTAATTTATTTAAAATTAATTTTAATGTTTATAATATTAAAAATAATTTTTAAAAAATAATCATTATTATATTTTTAAATTTCCCCTAAAAATTAGTGTGACTTGACAATCTAGTCCCAGGCCACAAATTTTGGTTGTGAGAATTCAAAACGACTTGCAGTAATCTTATTGGATGGTCTCTTGGGTTGTCGTGTTAATTTACAGGTAATAAATTAATATATAATTTTTTGTTTTTATTTAAAATAATATTTTTTAAAATATAAAATTTAAATTAAATTTAGTTGCATCAATATGGTCGCTGATTAACAAACTAAGTTAAATCTGACTAGAATCATACTTCAAGTTACAAGTTTTTCAAATTCATCCATTTGCTGGGCTATAAATATAAACATAAACAATAGAAAGGGGCCAAATTGAAACATTCCCAATAGATGGAAGTCATTTGCAGTTTTCCAGACAGCACCTTTTACAATTACACTAACACCCCCAATCAAATGACAAAAATCCCATCCAATCCCATCTTTGACATTGATAATGGTATAGCCTCTGCCTCCCTCCCCAACGAAGCCACCCCACTTCCTTCCTTCCTTCCTTCCTTCAACTCCATGCCAAACCAGCAAGAACACCCCAAATCTCAAAGAAGCATCATCTCTCTCATGGCAGAAACATCATCAACAAATTCTATCAAAATTGGTACTAAAATGTTCTCAACCCAATTTGTAATCATTTTCTCTCTCTTTCTATCCCTTCCTATCCTTTTCCTTTTAGCCCCGAGAATCTTCCCTTCTCATAACCCCTCCATCCCTATCTCCCCTTCTGATGAACTTGACGACTTTGTTCTTTTCCGCAAAGCCATCGCCTCCGCATCCGCCTCCACCTCCGCCCCCGCCACCCACTACCCCTCAGCCCATTCCCATCTCACCTCCAAATCTAAAAAACTCAAAATCGCCTTCCTTTTCTTGACCAACACAGATCTCTTCTTCGCCCCTTTATGGGAACAATTCTTCAAATCCGCTGACAAAAATCTCTTCAACATTTACGTCCACGCCGATCCCCACTCCAATGTTACAAAACCCACAGGGATTTTCTTCTCCCAATTCATTCCTGATGCCAAGCGCACTTATCGCGCCTCCCCCACCTTGATCTCCGCCACCCGACGCCTCCTCGCCAACGCCATCCTTGACGACCCCACCAATACCTTCTTCGCCGTCCTCTCCCAGTACTGCATCCCTCTCCATTCCTTCAAATACGTCTACAATTCGTTAATCAGTTCCAAGTCTTTCGATTTGTCTTCCCCCGAGTCAGACCCCGAATCGACTCAGTACAATATGAAAATCCAGTACAAGAGTTTCATCGAGATTATATCGAAGGATCGGCGGTTATGGAAAAGATACGTGGCTAGAGGGAAGTATGCGATGATGCCAGAGGTGCCCTTCAAGAAATTCCGTGCTGGGTCTCAGTTTTTTGTTCTCACGCGCCGGCACGCGCTCATGGTGATTGAAGATCGGAGGCTGTGGAATAAGTTCAAGCTGCCCTGTTATCGAGAAGATGAATGTTACCCAGAAGAACATTATTTTCCAACGTTGCTTTCAATGCAGGATCCAGATGGTTGTACTAAGTATACGTTGACAAAGGTTAATTGGACTGGAACTAGGAATGGACATCCTTATACTTATAAGGCTGCTGAGATTTCTCCGGTTCTGATTCAAGAGCTTAGGCAATCAAATTATTCGAGTTCGTATTTGTTTGCCAGGAAATTTGAGCCCATTTGTCTAAACCCTTTGATGAAAATTGCTGATAAAGTCATTTTCCGGGACTAATGATGTGGTAAGTTTCTAGTTTCAGCTTATATTTTTTTTCTTTTTGTTGTGTTTGAGTTAGTCAGCTGAGTTGACGCAGTGAGTTTGAATTTGATGTTAGGATAGGTAGTGGGATGGTTTGGCTTGATCAAACCTAGAAAAGTTGCTTATTAGTCGTTGGTGTTTGGCTAGAAGTCAGCCAAGATGGCACCTTTTCTTTGATACATTTACGAAGATTGGTTTAGAATTTTAGAGGGTTAGATTTCTCTCTGGAATAAATCTTTGCCTCCCAACTTGGTCATCATGTCATTATCATGCACAATTCAACCCACATTTACTTAATTTCACCCCTATCACGAATTGTTTATTTTGTATGATCTTGGGATAAAATTTGTTCAAGATGGAAGTTTGGAAGTTTTCGGCATTGAAAGTGTTTATTCAAATTGCTTTTCGTCTGAAAAAAACACCAAGTTGATGTTGTTTTAGATAATTTTTTATGGTTTTGACATGAATTCTAACCTGGGTGGGCCTAAACCTTAATTCTTTACCATTGTTTTCTTTGGCTTAGTACTTCATTGATTATTGCTGATGTAATTGATGGCAAGATACTGGGATATTCCTTGGTGTGATGAATTTAGCAGCAAGTCATGTGATTTGTGACAGAATAGCATATCCCTGCTTTGAGGGAATATCTTTTTAGCTAAATTTAGGTTTCTTTGTCTTGAAGTCTTTAGTTGTGGCAAATATGAATCACTTTAGCCAAATTATACAAGCTCTGTTATTAACTAATGTTTTTCAGTGCTAATGATCGTATCGACCAAATTGTATTTGACTGTGCCTTGAACTTACGCCTGTAGTGCTTTTGAGCCTATTATATACAACATTATCATACATGCAGCTTAGCTAGAAGTTTGCTTGCTTTGTTTCGTAACTTCTGAACCTTTTGAAGTTGCCAAACTCGTTCTGCCTCGTTTGTTATTATTTGGTGTCTGATTGTTTTCATAAATACGTGTGTGTGTGTGTGTGTGTGTGTGTGTTCATGAGTCGCCACTGAAGCTGACTCATTCATGCCATTTTACAGGTGAATAAAAGAGTTTCGAAGATATGAAGAAGTGTAAGGTATTGTTGGAGCAACTTATGTTGTGGAGAATGGTTTTGAAGAGGCGTAAAGTGCTCTCAAATCCTTAAAATTTAACCCAAAAAAATGGCAGCTCGGAGAGGGCCATTGGAAACATAGAAAGGGATAAAAATAGGTACTTCTAGTGGGAGGAAAGCAAACGAAACTACTTCTGCTAAATGTATCTACAAAAGTCAAGAATTGGAGGAGTTTTTGTCATCTTGTTGTGTGTGTTCTGTACATAATTGAATGTACTTTAGGACAAAAGGAGGGGAGGGAAGAAAAGGCTGTAAGGAATACCGCAAGGCAAAGCAATGTAAGGGGGACAGTGATGGGCTCAGATTAAAGAATCTAGCCAAAATCAAACCCCCTTCCTTCCCTCATATTCAAATTTTGATGTTTTATTTATTCATTTCTGGGCAAAGTCTTAGTTTATATAATAAATTGCGGATCCAATCTCTTCCTAGTAGTGTTCTTTTTTTTCTCTTCCTTTACTGTGGTGTCCGTGTGTGATGAAGGATCTGGTTGCAATGGTATCATCTTTCTTACTCATCAGTACACACGAATCCGGACATGTTGCCTGTTATTTTGGGAAGGTTTGGTTAATGTTTTGGGATAAAAAGGAAGTTTTTCAGGTATTATTTTATGTTTTAACTAGATATGTTTTTGTTTATATCTTTGTTCTCTTTATTTTTTTCTATCTCAAAATAATAATCAAATGTTATCCTTAAAATTATTTTAGAAATAAATTTATTCTTTTTTTCTACTAAATATGTGTGTTTGATAAAAATTTATTTATTTATTTATTTTTCTGCCTCTAAATACATGTTTTTTTTTCCTGTATATCCTTATGCTAACTAAAAATTAAAAAAAAAGGGGTTTTATTATTTATTGAAGCTTTTTATGAGCTGTTGCCGACAATTCGATATATGGTTGGTAGTAGATAGATGGGTGCTGGCCAACCACCGAAGCCTGTGATCGCCGCCGAGGCACAAGATTTCTCGAAATTGTTTCATTTGGATACCGCGCTGTCCTCCTCTAGCCATAAAAAAGCTGCTTTGATTATTTTGTCTTCTATTGAAATCTTAAAATAACCTTCTTTTTTTTCTTTTTTTTTAATTAATTTATTAGTATTAAAAGTACTAACTCTGACACTCCACTGGCGGAACCCAGAGCCTCTCATGTTCCTTTCAAGATGAGTACTCTCTATCTAGCTTGAAAATAACCCGAGCCGAGCGTCTTATTTGAAGCAGTCTTTGCAAATATAATAGCTGTTATTTTTATTTTAAAATATATTAAAATAATTTTTTTATTTTTTTAATATTAATATATTAAAATGATTTGAAAATATATTAAAAATAATAATTTACAGTAAATAAAAAAAAACAAATAAGTTTTTTTAAAAACACTTTTTGAAAGGAAAGGAAAAACAAACAGGCCCTTTCAATTTGAGGCTGTGTTTACACGATAATTTCAATAAAAATTATTTTTTTTATATGTTTTAATATATTGATATTAAAAATAATTTTTTAAAAATAAAATATATATTTTTTTAAAATAAAAAATATATTTAAAAATAATAATTATCAGACTCTAAACCACCCAAGTTTTTGCATAACGTAGGGCACCATACAGACGAACAAACTCAAAATATAATAAATTCAAGTTGATACTCTTGCTTGAAAAAAATAACCCTTTAGATATGTCTGAAGCTTCAACAGCCCTTCAAAGGACAGTGGCAGCTAGAATAATATAATAATTTAAGCTTCAAGGGGTTATTTCGGTAATTAAGTCCCTCGGCCGTTTAACATCTTTCCGAGAGAGGAAAAAAAAAAACATTTTCCAAGAGTAAATGCCATCTTTCTTCTTCTT
>Ga0325404_1004991_pt1 | contig 14015 bp, 9 predicted proteins | sample PopdelMetagenome_18_FD_205664 | JGI IMG/M metagenome (GOLD analysis project Ga0325404, IMG submission 205664) | Populus deltoides microbial communities from Bellville, Georgia, United States - Xylem-Control-R1 | ecosystem: Host-associated > Plants > Phyllosphere > Stem > Wood/Secondary xylem... | reverse complement strand
AACACTTATGTATTAAGTTTTAAAATGGTCATTAAACCCGCAAAAGTGACAAAAATAGGCTTTGGATTCTTTTAAAGGAATGAGTTTTTAGTATTTTTTTATATAAATCCAATGAACTATTTTTTCAAGTTAAGTTTTTAATAGGCTTGATAAATTTATTATCAAGTCTAAAAGTACAAGCAAAAACAATACATTCTTTTTTTATGGCAAAACACAAACAATTTTATGCTAAATCATGCAAAAGTGATTTTTTTATTTGGTTTTTGTTTTATGATTAACAATTTTCTATGGTATTTTATTTCTTGTTTTTTTTTTCTGTTATTTGTTCCAACAGTACTAAAAATTAAAATTCATGCAACACGCACCTTTTTTTTTTTAATTTACTCACACGTACTTCCAATTACACACTTACAATTTACATAACAAGCAAACACATGAACACCAAATCAAGAAAATAAAATCATTCTAAACTCCCAGAATCCACCTTCGAAGACGGATTAAGCTGCCAGAATCAACAAAAAGGGCTGCTGGAACAGTTGTTGCATACTGTGGCGCGTGGATGACACGCACGGCCGTGGACGGCGGCGGGCGAGGAAGAGCGCCAGCAACTTGGGCGACGAGTGACCCACTTGATCGTTCAGCCCTTCCTCTCTTCTATACAATAGTGCTGGGTGTCACTAATTGTAACCTGAAAATAGAGAAACAATCACAAGAAATCTCGGGTTTTTCTTCTTTTATTTTCATCTTCTTCCTCTCTCTGATGGTTGCTGTTATAGTGACCATAGGTGGCTTTCCTGCTGTGGTCTAGACTGAAGGCTGATGACGAGTTATGCTTCGGGTTATTGGGTTTCATCGGCTGGTTGGTTTTCTGGTGTTGGCCGTGTGAGAGGAGCTGTAGTGTTGCAGGCGGTTGGAGGCTGAAGAAGCAGAGGAGAATGGCTGGTGCTGGTGGTGATGAGGGGGCTGTAGCTGGTGGCTTTTATGGTTTACTGTGCTCTTGGATATCTTATCTACCAACCTGGCAGAGACTTCGTCCAAAGACTCTTTTAGTCCATCCCCGATATTTCTGATCCCGTAAATGGAGAGAGGATCAGACGCCTCTGACGTGGAGGTATAGATCTCTTTGTAAGTCTTGGCAAGGAGATAAACCAGGGCGGGACATTTCTTAGTTTGCAAATTTGAAAAATAACCCGGATCGAACACTCTAGAGTATCTAAAGTATGTTTTTCGGTTAGGAAGTTTTTCATGCCTTAAAACATCTTCTATGGCCAAAACAGCTTGACGTGTCAGACGGCATTTCAGCTCAGACAATAAAGTGCTCATGTCACACATGGTCGATTTTTGGATATCCATGGTCAGCTGGTATCCTTTCATTCCCATGTAAGAGAATACTTGACCAGCCAAGTAGTCTAGCATGCTTGAGTTGCGACGATCCATGTTTCCTTCGTTCTCATTATATGCCACCCACATGACCCAGGTGTTTACTAGCGGTGGATCCCTCCCTAGCGCTTCTCTCAGGGAAGTGGCAAACTCAGCCGTTAACCCCAGGTTCACCAAGATGTCGCTACCATCATCATACCAACCTTGATATCTAGCTTTGAAGTTTTCTATGGACCTTAGAAAACTCTCTGGCGTCTTGATAGCTAATCTCAGAAGATGGGCAGCCAAATAGCAGTATGCACAGGCTGACATGTCCCGTTTCCTGTTGTCTTCACCCTCATCATCACCCTTAACATCTAAGTTTTCAAGGAGGACATTAGCTATGCTGGATGTTGCTTTCTTCTTATTCTTCTTCTTTTCTCTTTCCTTGCTCATGGCAAGCAACTCAGCTTCAGCTTCCGCAAGTTCATCATCTTGATTATTCTCAGTATCAATTTTTGCTTCCATGCTCTGAGTCCCATAACCATCAGGAGGTGGAGTCAAAAGGTAAGCGTCAACATCTCCGCCTGGGAGAGGAAGTGATATAGCTAAGAGGAGGATTTTGTAGAGGAGATCTCTAGACACCTTATCATTCCTAATTTCCATCAGCAAAGCAGACCCTACTATCATGGATTGAGCACTGTCTAATTGCTTCACATTATAGGTGTTGATTTTTGACAATTCCGAATCTGACCATGTTTTCGGTAACAAATTCCCAGATGCAATTACTACTCCGGCTAAGTCACCATACAGTCTGTTTAATTCCATCTAAGCTTCAGCTGATCTAGCCATTGGTTGAGATGCTTGTGCCTGGGGCTTATTTATCTGAATCCCTTTACCTTTTGCTGCGGCAGCTTCCATATATAGCACTCTTAGCCTTTTCTTGATGTAACATTTTTGCCCTGGCTAAAAGGATATCCCTGGCAGCTTTGTTTTCCATGTATGGAAGTGTGTCGGATGTTGGTGACGCTGCTGTGCTGGACTGCGTCAGGGCTGCTCACGGGGGCTGAGGGATGATGAGCTGGTGGTGCTCACGATGGCGGTGCAGAGGAGAAACCACCGCTGCTGGATGTTGAAGAGTGTTACTATCAATGGGTAAGCCCACGGTGGCTGGCGGCTGGAGTTGGTGGTGCTGGCCGTGGGGGTAATGGCTGTCGCTGGTTGAGGAGGCTACGGCGGAGATGGGTAAAGGAGCAGCTGCTGTTTTGGAAACGAAAGTGGTTGCTGTTGGGTTTGTTTGTGTTAAAGGATCGATGATGGAGAAACAGTGGAGAGGAGGCTGAAAGGGTGTTGGTTGCCGCTGGGCAGAGCTGGAGCCGAGAGAAGGATTGGCGTGGTGGTTGCTGCTGGTTCAGTGGTGGAGGAGAAATGGGTGAGGGCTGGTTTGTTCAAACGGGTATTAGCTGGAGAGTGAAGCCATGGGTTGAAAGTTTTGTTCCTGGGTATTTTGGCCGGTCTAGTAAAATTACAATGAAGGCTCCCCCCATCGTTTTCTCGAGCTCCCCCTTTATGCTATCCTGTAAATCATAACAATGTCGAGTAACCATCAATGTTGTCTGTCAATTTTTGCCCCCCTATGCAACAATGAGCAGACAATATGTAGTGTATTTTTTTTTTATTATTTACCTTTTATTTTAGAAAAAGATTATAAACACAAAAGCAAAAGCAAAAGCAAAAGAAAAAGAAAAAGAAAAGGAAAAGCATAGAAAATTACAAAATGGTGGCTGTTGGTCGGGTTAAATATTTTTTTCTTGAGAATTTTATATTTTTAAAAATATTTAGAAAATTAAAAGTCAAAACTACAGTACATTAGTTTCTCGACTCTTTACAATTTACAATGCTTATGGTGCGATATGTTTTTTTGAAAGAAAAGCAAAAGCATAGAAAATTACAAAATGGTGGCTATTGGTTGCGTTAAAAATATATATATTTTTAGAATTTTGTATTTTTTTATATTTTGAAAAATATTTAGAAAAATAAAAATCAAAATTAGAGTACAATACTGCTGGACTCTTTACAATTTACAATGATTATGATGCAATATTTTTTTTGAAAAAAACTTTACATAGTAAACTTGTAAAAAAAAATATGATGTTTACAAAAAAGCTCAAAGATTTTTTAAATGATTTAATTGTTTCAGGCAACCTGTTTATAGATTAAAAATATAAAGATTTTTCTATATGGTTAAATTGTCCTAGATAACCTGCCTATTGGTAAAAAATACAAAGATTTTTCAGGTTCATCTAATTCTTATATGTGACTTGTCCAAGTGAAAAATACAATGATTTTTAGGGTTGCTCTAATTTTCATTGGTGACTTGTCCAGGTAAAAAATACAAAATTTTTTCAGAATGATCTAACTCTCATGAGCGACCTATCCAACTATGAAAAACACATAGATTTCTCAAAATGGTCAAACTCTTATAGGTGACTTATAAAAATATGGTGACCTTTTAAGAAAAAGAATTTGGAAAATAACAAGGTTTCTGGCATCCTATTTTTTAAGGGAAAAAAGTCTTATTTATTGAGTTATCATCTAGTATTATGATTACTAGAAACCCTAACTGATCTTTAAAGATTCTATATCAATAGACTGATTACGCTACTCATTTAAAGTTTTGAGGATTAACATAGGATACAAATGTGATACAAGATCTTTAAAGTTTTTTAATACTACTCATTTTAATTATTAACTTGATTCGGCTTCACAGAAACTATTTTTGTGAATTCATGCTAAGAAACCATTTTCTTTAAATAGACCAACACATGTGAATTGAAGGGAAAACAACAAATAATTTTTTTTTCTTTAAAGGAATGCGAGGGAGAAGGTTGAAAGTTTTGTTCTTGGGTATTTTGGCCAGTCTAGTAAAATTACAATGAAGGCTCCCTCGTCGTTTTCTTGAGCTCCCCCTTTATGTTATCCTATGAATCATAACAATGTTTTTCTTTTATTAATGTGGGTGTCCAGGCCAGCTTGCACGCACCTCGACTAATCTCACGGACCCTGAAGTTAACGACCATGTAAGCCTCTAGTGACCATCATATTAGCAACCATAGAGCTCGAACTTGAGACCACAGGGGAAACAAACCCCTTAGTCTTAAGCTCTTACCACTGGACCACTTACTAGATGGTTGAATCATAACAATGTTGAGTGGCCAACAATGTTGTCTGTCAATTTTTGCCCCCTCTGCAATAATGAGCAGACAATATTTAATACACTTTATTTATTATTATTATTGTTTACCTTTTATTTTAGAAAAAGATTACAAAAGCAAAAGCAAAAGGTAAGATGTATAAAATTACAAAATGGTTGTTATTGGTCGCGTTGAAAAAAAAATATTTTTTTAGAATTTTGTATTTTCTTTAATATTTTTTTATTTTTGAAAATATTTAGAAAATTGGGGGGTTGAAATTAGAGTATAATAGTTGCTCCACTCTTTACAATGCTTATGGTACAAATGTTTTTGAAAAAAACTTTGCGTAATAAGCTTGTAAAGAAAAAGATGATGTTTATGAAAAACTCAAAGATTTTTGAAATGATTTAATTGTCTCAGGCAACCTGTTCGTTGGTGAAAAATATAAAGATTTTTCTAAATGGTCAAATTATCCCAGACGACTTGTCCGTTGGTGAAAAATACAAAGATTTTTCAGGCTGATCTAATTTTCATGGGAGACTTGCCAAGTGAAAAATACAATGATTTTTAAGGTTGGTCTAATTTTTATTGGCGACCTGCTTAGGTAAAAAATATAAATTTTTTTCAAAATGATCTAACTCTCATGAGCGACCTACTCCACTATAAAGAACACGTAGATTTTTCAAAATGGTTAAACTCACATAGGTGACCTACTTAATTGTGAAAAAAGTGGCAACCTTTTAGGAAAAAAAAGGAAAATAACAGGGTTTTTGACATCCTATTTTTTAAGGGAAAAAGGTCTTATTTATTGAGTCATCACTTAATATTATGGTCACTAGGAACCCTAACTGGTCTTTAAAGATTCTATGTCAATGGACTGGTTATGCTAAAGAAAAGATAATATTACCCTTAACGTCGCTGGTACGAAGTCGGGGCGTTGACGAGCTTTTGTGCCTCCTGAGTAAGTATTGTTGTTGGGAAGGAAAATGTTTCGGGTTTAATCATAAAATTATGATTAAGGTTTCAGGAGTCACCACCTTGTATTATGGTTATTAGGAACCTATGGTCTGTGAGAGTTTGGGTAATGGACTGGTTGTGTAAGGGGAAGACGCATCAGTCCTAATGCACCCTACCTAAGGTAAGCTGCATTGTTGTTTGATTATTTTTCTAGGTCAGGTTTTTATTCATTATTCTTTTCTAAGTTCTAAGGCAGATCTCCCTTTGTGAGAGAATCTCTACCTCATCGGATTTAATCCTGATTATCTTAAAGTCCAAATTTTAGCATTGCGTTTATTTTACACTTTGTATCTTTAATATCCAAGGATGTACTCTATTATATAGTTTTACACTCCGCAGATATTAAAGTCTACATCTAAACCCTAATATAAAATGAACAAAATGTTTGGTGAAGGTTTTTTAATATTTTAGTCAAACCCTAATATATAATCATAAGCTGGTTACGATATCCTTTTTGTTTTTTTTAAAAAAAGAGAAAGATGCAATTTTTTATATGAAAATATACTTAGAAAACTTTTTAAGATCTGGCCGTATATATGAAAACAAAACTTTTTTTTGTCTTTTGAAAAAGGAAAATTAATTTAAAATTTTGAGATTTTTTTTGAATTTTTTTTCTTAAAAAGATATTTCAAAGAAAATCAGGTGTTTTAATACAAGATTGTATATTACTGTGTAAAAACACAACCTAATATTAAGCAAAATTGATAGAAAAACATGCAAGAAAATCACAAATATTTGAAAGGATTTTTTGAATTTTTTTTAAATACATAATATTATTATATTATATTAATTAAATATTATTAAATATATGGCTTGGTTGGCCCAGCTAACTGGTTAGAGTAGGTCAGCCTCGGCCCGACAATGATAGGGCCAATCTCAGGCCAAAAAATAGGATGGGTTGATCTCAACCAAACATATCTTTTTTTTTGTATGGGTTGAACCTGACCCAACCACTTGGGTTGGGCTAACATGGGTCCAACCCATCCCTTATATATTAATTATAATTAATAGTTATATGCAAATCAAACTCGTTCTGCATGCAACAATAGGTTTTGTTACAGGGGGAAGGATACTAGATGCAGGGGGAGTAACTGGGTGGTCGTGCCTAAGAGATTGTCGTGAGGCTTATGGTGGCGGCACTGTTGGGAGTCAGTGTTGTTGCTGTTGCTAGTGGTGATGGAGAAGGAAGAAACCAAAATGGTGATGGTTGTCGATCTGTTGGAGTTGCTGCTGCTATTATAAAGGAAGAATGAGAAGTAGTCGATGGAGAGAGAGAAGTGTGGTGGCGTTGATGGAGGAATTGGCTACCGACGTCGGCTGTGGGAGGAAGAAGTAGGAACCTTTGGCTGGGAAAAAGAAGGAGAAGTTGGCAGGGGAGGGGAATAAGTTAGCGGTGGTTCTTCCTGACGTGAGATGGTCGAGCGATGACTTAAAATGGAGATGGTAGAGGTCAGATCGGTAATGAGAGTGTTGGTGGCCGATGGCCATGGCAGAGTGGGAGAAAGAAGGAAGAGAGACAACAAAAAAGGAGAAAAAAAAAACTAGGAAGGGTGGCTAGTTTTTTACCAACTTCCAACCTGATTTTCTTGATGCTCAGGCCACGAAATTCATCCCTATTTATAGGGGGTGGAAGAGGGAAGTTTTGTCTTTAATGGTGCCAAATAGTAACCCTTAGTTCGGGAAGAAATGATTTTAACTATTGGCTCAAAATAGTTACCATGAACTATCAAATTTAACAGTTAAAGGCTGCTTGAGTTGGTCTATTTGAGCCAGTGCCACGACAGTTGTGGTGTCAATCGGCTAAAAGGATCATACCAGGGTATAAAGGGATGTAAGATGATTATTTTCGTGCATGTTTTGCCAAATTTGATGAAGGGTAGAGGCATTAAATGCACTTGTAAAGTAACTCCCTAAGTTGTCATTTCGATAGAAATTCTGAAGAATAGTAACCAAAATGGTGCCATTTTGGTAAAGCTCATGTTGGTTATTTGATTTCTAATTTATCTCATCTACACCCCTGATTGGTTTCAAACTTTAAATTTTATGCAATTTAGTCCCTGGAAAAACTTCAATTTTAGCTCCAGATTTTGACATCTTTTTTTATTTTGGTCATTGGTTTTATATTTTTTTCAATTTAACTCGTAATTGACCATTAAACTTTTAATTTCTTCAATTTTAACCCCAATTTCAATCAATAGAGCCCCTATAGTTCGACGCCTTTTGCATATTGATCATTGGCTGTGAAATTCTTTAATTTAACCTCTAATTTACCCAAAAACTTTGATTTTCTTGCAATTTTGCCCCTGATTTCAATCAATTGACTTGGTATAAATTAAATTTGGTCTTCTAAAATTCCATTTTTTTTATTTAAGCTCAAATTGGACTTCCAAACTTATTATTTCACCAATTAAATCCCTAATAAAATTAATTTGACCATTTTAAAGTATAATTAAGTCATTGCACTTAATTAAATCCTTTAATTGAACCCAAATTAATTCTCAAACATAATTAAACTTTAATTTGGCACATGATTAAATCAAATTGACCTATTAAAAATTTAATTATGCCATTGGACTTAATTTTTATGTAGATTCATCCAATAATCATTTAATTTGACCTTGAAATTGCATTGTTTTTCAATTTTTTGGCATAATGTAGTATAATTAAGCCTCAAATTTTCTTCAAAATCACAGCTTGATTTTTATGTATTTTTAAAATCTTCCTCTGCTTACTTTCTCTACATTGCCAACTTTTATTTTATTTTTTGATTTTTATTTTGAAAAATAAATAAATTAGGGGAATAACTCAAAAATGGGTTATGACACCTAAAGTGTCATATCTTAGAGAGGCTGCATTGCTAGTTTTGTCTTAAATAACTAATGGTTTGTTGTGTTATGTTGTCAATGATTTATTTATAATATTTATGACTCCAATGTCAACAAATATCGGGATTGATATTTCTGACTTTGAAATCAGTAAATACATCTAACTTCAATTTTAAGTGAGGCATCTTTCAACTTTTACCCACTTTTCATAACTTAGATTAGAAATTCATTCTTGCATTTGAGAAAAAATTAAAGAAGTCTGTAACACTTATAATGACTTAAATTGTAATAAGAATAATAAATATTACAAACAAATCATTGATAACATAACACAATAACCCATAAAAATTTAAGATAAAAACCAGAAATGTAGCCTACTTAAGATATGACGCTTTAGGGGTGATAGTATCTTTTATCTAACGTAATTAGTCTCTTGCCATAGAATATATGAAGGCCAATTAAATTTTTTAGTAGCCATAATATCAAGTGACAACTTTTTAAACAAAATATTTTTTTTTTAAGGACAAGACACCATAAATCTTATTTTTTTATCTTTTCTTTTTTAAAAGGTTGTCGTTACGTTAGATGCGAAACACCTATTAATGAATTATCATCTTATTTTGGGACTTTCTAAACTTGGAGTGCAGCTCAAAATTCATTTTTCATGAAGTGCCAAAAATACTAATCCATGCAATTAGATTCTTCATCTCAACTTCTCAAACTAGAATCCAAAGCATACGGTGCTGGATCTGATGGTATCTATAGGAAGTTTTGAGCATTAATCTTTAAAGTTTTTTAATACCACTCATTTTAATTATTAACTTGAGTCTTCACATGAACTGATTTTAATTATTAAGCATACGGTGCTTAATTATTAATGTGACCCTCCATCAATTAATTTTTTTAATATGACCCTTTTGCTTATATTCCATCACTTAAAAAGGTTCTCCAGTCCAGATTCAAGATCTCAGTTTCTCTTTCCTGGTCCAGGAAATCAAAATTTCATAGATAGGAAAAAAATTGAAGATTATGAGAAAAATTATTTTGAGCTGTTGACATATTGTTAAACAGAAAGATCAAAGTGGAATATCAGGTAAGCTTAAGGGTCAGATTGCACTTTATATTTAGAAAACAATGTCATTGAGCAAATTTGAAAAAGTATTGCGTTCATAAACCTCCGTCCCCTGACTCCGCCGAACAAATTCAAATCCGTGGATCACTTTCCGGGCCACGCCAGTAATGCTAGTCTCACATCTAGAGATGGTGACGAGTGTCCAGTGTCCACGAATCAAGTTTTTTTTATTATATTTATATTTATATTTATATTTTATCATCTAAAAATTCAGATATTCATATTTTCTTCATTAAATTTTAAATATCCATTCCCTAGGTGCTATTTATAATTCAACTTAAAATAAAAAAAACTATGATAAACAATTATGTTACCCTGATACTTTTATATTTAACATTTTTGATCCTTGTAGTTTTTTATGTTAACATTTCACCCATGAAAATTTTATTTTCTTTATGTTTTAATCACTATAAGTTACGAATTGAGTGAGAAAGTCGTTAATTGTTTTATTTTTATATTTTATAATGATTTTTTAAAATAAAATTATTAAAATAATATTATAACCAATTATGTTTATAACTTATAAATAAAACGAGAGTTGTTTATAATAATATTAATAATTTATTTATGAATGTCATACATGAACCTAACATAAAAAAATTGTTTATGAGAATTTATTTAAAATAAAATATTCTATTATTTTTATATAATTTTATCAAATTTTTTATTTTTTATATTTTTTTATACAATCACATAAAAATTATAAAAATATATATATGGTTTTTAAACCTGCTTTATAGTCCATGGTAATATTTTATTTAAAAAATCATGTTTACAATAAAAAAACAAGTTTCCATATAAAAATTCTAACTGGCGTTTATAAATATTTATGTTAATTATCATATAATTTAATAAAAATAAAATAAAAAAAAGCCCCGCAATAGCAACGCGTGCAAACTGGCGTTTTTATTTTTTAGGCAATAACTCTATTTCTGCCAAATACCCCGTGAAGTTTATTTCTTAGGACGCCCTTTTATTTTATCTATCGCATCCAGCCCCCTCCTCTCCTTTTCTGGATCGCATTCTCTCTTTCGAATCCCTAATCAACGCGCAACTGCAAAGTTTCTACATTGCAGGTACGCACCCGATTTTTTTATTGGTATTATTATTAGTTTCTCAATTTTTTTTTGCTGTTCGACACTTGAAAACGAGAGTGAAAGGATTTGAGTTTTGATTCTTACGTGAAATCATTCTTTCGTTTGGTTGTTTCCTGGCTTTGTTTTTAAAATTGAACTGAACCAATGATTTATTAGGTTTAACATATTATTTTTTGTTAATAATAATAATAGTTTGTTAACACAGCAATGCATGTTTACGCTGTAAATCCTTCTCTCTCTTTTTTCTCTTGGCCATCCCTCTTTAATGACTGTAAGGATTTTTTTTCTGATAGTAAATGGGTTATTAAGGTTTTTCTTTTCTTTCCACTTTATGACAGTTTTTTTACTACATATATCATGTTTGGATATTGCTTGTCAATAGGTCTCTAGATGTCATGTAATGTCAGAATGTTAGATATTTTTCTGAAAAATAATTGGATTAAATGTCAGTCCCAATTAAATGATACTGGGTTCAGGGAATATCTTTCGAAAAACTTGGAAAATCATCTTTATTTATCTTCGTGGTGGTGGGTTGTTGATTAGATTGTTCTTGGCTGCTAGCTACCGGGAGAGCAGTGATTTCTAGTGAATGGAAGGGTGTTTCCACTACCTTGCTTACTGTATAAGTCGGGATTTGTTTGTTTTAGACTGTTTTAGAATTCCAGCTCATGGCTGAAGTGCTTTGTGTCACAAACTCAAGGGTTTCTTAACCTCTAATTAGAATGAACGAAGAATAGGGGATTGCAATAATTTTCTTTTTCCTTTTAAGCGTGAATGAAGTGCTTCTGTACATGTATTGTTGATATACTTTTTCTACCCCTTCATTTGGTCTATGATCACTTACTTAGATATCTCAATTTCTGTAGCTATACAATTTGATGGACAATCATGGATGAGAATGACCTTCCTTTTAAAGTGGGTCAGCTTGCAGAGGCAAGATCTTTTGCACAAGGTTACCGTGGTGCTTGGTTCCGTTGCAAGGTATGAACAAAGGTTTGCAGCTACAGATTACGTTTCTGAGTTATTTAAAGGCAACCAAATTCTTGCTGGTTGACACCAAGGAACAGAAAGAGCAACACATGATTGTGACATCTTCTTAGTCATCTTTTTTTAGATGAGATGTATTTGCTTTGTGATGTCCTGGCAAAACCTTTTCTTTGACTTTGAGATTGGATGTTTCCAATTTTTTGAGGAAATTAAAGTTAATTTGTTAAACTGCTGATTTTATTTTCCTTTCTTCTTTTATTTGAGAGTTTGAGCTACTTTCACTACTTGGAAGCATTATTTCACTAACTGTGAATGCCTGATATATAAATGCAAGTTAAATCTTTCATGTGGAAGATTTTAAAACTGTCTTGTAATCAAAGCTAGGTGGGACAGGTTCTAAAAGCCAAACTGCTCCCTACTTTCTTTCTGCTGCAAAGTAAGAAGATGGAGAGCTTTTCACATCAGATCATTCTTCTCTTCTATGCTTTCAACATGCAAAGAATAACTACTGAGAATCTAACAATATCACATTATCTTAGCCAACAGAGATATTATATGACAATTCTAGTTGGGTAATCTTGTTAAGATGAACTTTTTCCAGTTATCTGCCATCACTGTGTGTTAAGAACCTATTATTTAGTGGTTAATAGGAGGATGTTAGAATTGAATATTTTGAAGTAATAGTAAATGCTTGAGTAGGCTACTGGCATCTATTCAGAGTTACATTTTGTTTCTGTAAGTTTTTTTTTTTTTTGACTTTGAACACTTTTTTCTTTTCACAAATTTCTGCTTTTCAAATTTTGTGCTTTCCATCAGATAATAGATATTGCCCGGAGAGATTCTGGGATGCAGTATGCATTGCAATATTACGACTTTCCAGATGAAAGTAAGTTATCTCTCTCTTATGGCATGCTCTCAGACTGTTGTGATAATCTTCCTGTACACTTTGCATGTCAGTATTTTGACTGATTGATTAATGATACTTGTTATCATAACAAATCTAGTGACTCTTTCTAATGCTTTACTAGAAAAATAAAAGTGCAAGCAACCTTAGTTATTGTAGAATGTTATTTGTCTGCCATCACTGTAAATATGTCCAATGTAATTGTAGAATCGTATGCTATAAATATGCTTGTTGGATTAGCTCTTGCTGGTCTGTTCCAATTTATGCGAGCTTTAACAATTATTTTGTTCATGAATGTAGAACTAAATTGGACAAAGCTATATCAATATCCAAAGCCTAGACTCAAGAATACAGAGAGGCAATTGATGGTGCGCCCTTGCTTTCCTTCTGTCTATCTTGAAAGCAAATTGTCTGAAATCAAGACCATCTCAGAATTGGTAGTCGTTGTGAATGATGTTTGGAAGGTGGGAGATTTTGTAGATTGGTGGACTGATGGTTGTTATTGGTCTGGAAGACTAACTAAAGCATTAGGAAATGACAAATATAAGGTAACATGTTTGTTCTATCTGGTTTTGATTCACAAGATGGTCTGATGACACTTTGACTTGTGGGTCATTTGAACATGTTGCGCTCTCAAGTTTTCTTCTTGTTACTACATTGATTACTGTATTTAATGTCATGTTGCGCTCTCAAGTTTTCTTGCTGTTACTACATTGATTACTGTATTTAATGTCATGTTGCCTTCATATTTCACACGCTGAAAATGCCTTGTAGTCAATTGGATCTTATCTAGGATTGTAATTTTATGCTTTGTCTTGTTATTTCACAAGAGACCTTCCTTTTTTGTCCCACTAATTAGAATTGCATATAACTTGGGAGCTAATCTTTCTGAGCTAGTATTAGTTTAGTTCTCTATTGTTCTATCTAGTTCGTGATGATAGGTCCATTTGGATTTCAGAAGCACAAGGTTCGTGATGATAAATCTTAAAAATTAAACAACATATGCCTTAAAATTACACGTCAAGCAACAAAAAAGTGACTGTACAAGCACCAAATAATGTAAAATTTCTTGAAAATGTGAGTGCTTGCTTCACAAACTAAAATGTACAAATGAAATTTTTTCTTGAGAAGCACTTCATTATATTGTGATTACATATCTTCTCTTAATTGCTATTTCCCCATCTAGGATCAATTGATTATGCTGAGAACATGAAACAAATGCTTGCTATCAAAAGATAGACTGGAGAAGCTTTTGGAGGGAATTAATATGATTCATATCTATTTGGTTAGGTTAGGTTTGGAGACGGAATGCTAGGGATGAGACAGTTGAGACAGAATGCTAGGGATGAGACTAATTTGTGTTTGATATGGTGGATGATACAAAAAAATTTTCTGTCTTTGAGACGGAACAAAATACTGTAAATGACTTTTTTGCCCATATATGTTTTTTCTTATGCATATTATGTTTGGTATGCGGTTTAGAGATTTCTTTTCATTATA
>Ga0325404_1004988_pt1 | contig 14019 bp, 8 predicted proteins | sample PopdelMetagenome_18_FD_205664 | JGI IMG/M metagenome (GOLD analysis project Ga0325404, IMG submission 205664) | Populus deltoides microbial communities from Bellville, Georgia, United States - Xylem-Control-R1 | ecosystem: Host-associated > Plants > Phyllosphere > Stem > Wood/Secondary xylem... | reverse complement strand
TGCCTTGTTCATTCGCATCAGAAATTTGTTTATATTATATAATATATCTCTTTGATCTTTTCATAAACTCAGTATATAGGCTGGAAACTTGTGACCCGATCTTTGAGATCATTCTCAGGTATAACAACGCCACGTACTGAGTATTATTATTATTACTATTACTATTATTGTTACTATTATTGTTGTTGTTATTATTGTTATTGTTGCTGTTTTATTAATTATAATTTATACAATTAACCTCTCTGTGGTTCGATCCCGGTCTTGCCGGGTTATTTATTACTGTGACACTCTTGCACTTGGGATAAGGCATCAACTCTTTGATCGTGTCAGGACCAAACCGGAAAAGACGCTAAACTCAAAGGATCCAATTATAATTTATCCGGAGGCTTGATTATAAAAATTGTAAAAACATCCCAGGATCAAATCAGAAATATCATTTTGAAATTGAAAACAACGCCGTTTCATTAAGGATTACGCACACTATTCATTATCTTCTTGCGTGTCCAGAGTGTGGTTGTGATTGCTTTTCAAAGTACTTTTCACTCAGAAAAGTATGCTAATAATATTTTTTTTATTTTTTAAACATCATTTTTGAGATCAGCACATCAAAATAATTTGAAAATATCAAAAACATATTAATTCAAAGAAAAAAATTTCATATTTTTTCGGAAGCGCTTTCCAAACGCACTACCAAACGGTCCCTTAAAAAAAGGCCGGCAATAAAAGAGACAGGGGAGATTTTTTTTTTCGGAGATAGTGGAGCTGCAATCAAGGGTGGACACGTCTCTCGACTATCGTGATGAAAGCCGACCGTTAGTGAAAACGCCTGCATCCTCTGGCTATAAAAGCCAGAGGAGGGACCGAACATGAGGGGAGAGAGAGAGAGAGAGAGAGAGAGAGAGAGAGCATAAGGAAGCAGAGGAAAGAAAAGGAAAAACATAGAGAAAAGGAGGAAAAGAAAAAACCACACAGGTTTTAGGAAACTCAAGAGAAAAAAAACAGAGTACAAAAGGAGAAATAAAGCCGAGGAGTAACAGAAGAGAACAAGGAAAAAACCACCGTGAAGCCGCCACTATAAACCAACGAGAGCAGCACCACCACCACGAAGCCAGTGCAAAGAGGGGAGAACGTTGTGGACAGAAGAGAATGAAACACAGATGGAAGGAAGGACATAGGAGATTGGAAAAAAAAGAAGAAACAGAGATGATAAAGAGGTGATGAGAAACACAGCAGAAGAGAAAGAAGGAAAACAGAGGGGAAGAGAAGAACGGTCTCTCTCTCCACCGTTTGAAACAGCACCATTGCCGCACAAACACTGCCATCGCCAACGACTGCACTGCTAACGCCACTGCCAGGTCAACCCCTCTCTCCTTCCCCCTTCCTCTGTTCATTTTTCGTTCATCTTCATTTGCATGCAGAACATGAGCAATTCACATTCTGCAGCAAATGAAATATAATTCGGTGGTTAATTATAATTCACTGGTTACTGTGCTCAACACAGTAACCAACAACCAATACACTGGTTGTTTCGGGCTGGAACATCAGCCCAACCCACACGGTTGGGTCGAGTCCAGCCATAAGTAGGTTCTCTTTTGGGCCGGTTCTGACCCGATTTCATTTTATGTAGATCTTGGCCTAGTTTTCTTTTGAGCCGAGTCCGGCCTAGTCCAAAAAAAATTCAAAATTCCAAAAATCTTTTTTTTAAAAAATTGTGATTTTCCCGTGTATTTATCTAGCAATTTTGCTCAATATTGGTTTGTATTTTTATACAGTAAAGATACAAATCTGGTATTAAAATACACGGTTTTCATCAAAATATTGAAAAAATGAAAAAAAATATGTTTTATGCATACGACCAAGTCTCTAAAAAAAATCATATTGTATTTTCAGACAACAAAGAAAATTTCAAAAATATGTATTAGCATGCATTTTGGTTTTAATAACCAGCTTATTAAAGTCATGAGAACTAGGTCAATATTTCAAAAATTTTAAAAAAAATTATTTTGTTTTCTTTTACTATCTGGGGTTACGACCTTATACGAAGTTGTGTTCCGGATATTAAATTCATTTGTGGATGTTAGAAAGGTTAGGTTTTACCCGATAAGATAAATATCTCTTTACTGAAGAAGATTTTTCTTAAACTATAGACGGATCAACAACTAGAAAACACAACAAGATCTTAGATTTTATCAGACAATAAAACAATGCAACTTACCTTAGATAAGACGTGTTTGGGGTGCTAATACATTTCCTTTACACAACCAATCCCTGTACCCGGTCTCTAAGACCAGTTAGGGTTCTTAGTGACCAAAATACTAGGTGGCGACTCCCATTCCATTTTTCCACTAATAAAAGACAAGAATTCATTATCTCTCTATATTTGCCGAATAGATAGAATACACCATTGAGAGTGGATGTTTTTCATCGCGACACCGCACATGTGCGACAAATAGAAAAGTCTTCAACTTCCTGATTAGAAAGATGATTTGAAATTAAAGATAAAAGTATAGTGACAAAGATGTATTTCATGCCAAAAAAGAGCCATCAATGAAATCTTGTATGATTCCACTAGTTATCTCATATGCACTATAATGGAGTGAAATGATAGGTATATCATGAATTGATATGGAAGGCATGACAATGACAAACACAGTAAAAGCCATATGAAGAAGTTAAAGAGATACCAGGCTGAAGAAGCTGTAAAGAAACAGCAAAAATAACAACACTTATAGTGGTCCACAAGCTTTGTATTGAAGCTAGAAGACAATTTAAAAACTAAAGAGAAACAAAGTGATATTTACAAATCAATAACTATTGACCAGATGAAATAATTCCAACAATAGATGTTTACTTGGCTAAGGGACACAATACAATGAGAAACAATAATTTTAAGGACACGTGAAACACAGACAAGCTCCACCTATTATTTTCTTTGTTTTAACACAATTATTAACTAAAATTTACACCTAACATTTTATTGTTGAGTCTCAACATTCACCTTTTGCTCTATTCTATATAAGGCAAGAATACCTTTACCACATTCAAAATTGCAAAGTCTTGATAAACTACTATTAGTATTAGAAATATTTATACTTAAAAGCTCATTTAAAAAAACACAAGTAAGTTAAACTTTTATACTAACTAATTGTTTAATAATTTTTTTATGAACTTTATATATTTATGGTTAGTGATATGGTGTTTTATATAGAACATAACAATACATTATATATTTGTTTATTCATTTATCCTTGTAGGTATAAAAGCTATAAAGTTTAATGTTATATTTGAAAAAGATTTTGATGAGGATTATAAAGATATAAAGAATCATGTTGTTGATCATATTAATTATGATGGTGATGATGGTAGTGGTAACTCCAATGGGTATTTTGATGATGTTGGAGATAAATATGATGACGATAACAACAATGATAATAATGAGGACGACGAATCATTTTGGAGGTGATACTTTGACCCTAAAAAACTACATGTATGCACAACCAAAGCTGTAAACATGTATTATGTTAATTATGTGCTTAAGAAACCCTAAATGGTTTCATACAACACATGCATGATATGGTTGGTTGAACTTTTAAAAAAGACATTGAAAACAATGTGTCCAAATGTTTAGGATAGATACAATAACATTGCAAAGCCTGTGCTATGATTTAGAAACACAATACGAGTTAAAACCTTTAAGAAAGATGAGAGTTAATGAAAATATGGTCATATTTCTCTATACAATAGCATCAGGTGCTTCAAATAGTGAAGTTCAAGAAAAAAATTTAATATTTGGATGAAACAGTTAGTAGATGTTTCAATGAAGTCTTAAAGATGATATATTTGCTTGTAATAGATGTTATAAAACCAAAAAACCCTGAATTTAAAAACACTCCACATTAAATTATAATGAATCCAAGATATGTCTTATTTCAAGGTAACACAAATGTAGCTCTTATTCATTAATGACAAATATAAATTGTAAACAAAATGTTGTTAATTATTTACAATTTAATATTTACTATTTTTCATGTAGAATTGTGTTAGTGTGATTATTGACACATATATGTGTGCTTGCATATTTTAAGAAAATCAAATTCTATTTATTAGTAGAAAATGTGTATTCCTCAAAACGTAATGGTTGTATGTAATTTTGATATATAATTCATACTTGTTTAGGCAAGATAGAAAAACAGTGCACATGTTATGCGTATTTTATAGAGGCTATTAATAATCCTAATATAAAATTTTCAAAACCATCGAAAGGTAATTACACGAGAAAAATTGAATGTTATTTTAGTATTATTATGGTTAATCTTTATTTATGAAATTAATTAGAAATTCTTAACTTGTTATCACAGGGAACTATTATTTGGATGATGTTGTATATTCAAATAAACATGAATATTTGGGTACGTATACAGGTTAGAAAGATAGCTTGCTAGATTTTTGGTGTCTAGGACAACCAAGAAGTTGGGAATAAATATTTAATCATGCACACTCATCATTATGTAATGTGATACAATGTACTTTTATAGTGTGGTGAAGAATTTTGCAAAAAATGCTCGCTTATTCATGTAAAATGCAAGTTTAGATTGCAATGACACTGCATAACTAAATTAGAAGAAAGTTGCAAGAGGAAATGACATTTGCAAAATTCGATCGCTATTCCAATTTTATTTCTGATGATTTTTAACCAGTGTAGTTCCATATTCGAAAAGTTATAGATATCAGAGGCCTTATCAAATGAATTATATGCGTGATGAGATTACAAATAATTTAATGAAACAATAAAATTAGAACCTTAATATCACATTTTTGTATTTATGATGTATTGATAATCTAATACATAATTATGTAATTCGAAACTTCAAAATTACTACATGTTCTTTTTAATCATTTTATTATCAAAATCATTTCCAAAGTAATTTTAACTAAATACTTATGAATTGCTTTTTATATAATAATATCAAATATAATTTTAACCAAATATATTTTCTCCAATCAACCATAACTAAAAATAATTTTTCTATACCAACTCTTTTCAAACAACTACCACAATGTTAAACACTCTTATTAAATGTGTGTATAATAATATAATGCATATTACTTTTTAAAAATATATCAAAATTATATATTTTTAAATTTATTTTTATTTTTAATATTAAAAAAATATCAATTTAATATTTTTTTAAATAAAAAACTTAAAAAACAATCATCTCGGTACACACCCGTCTACATCATAAATATCTTACCTTATTAAGGCCATGTTTGTTTCCCGGAAAGTGGTTTCTGAAAAACCACTTTCCAAACTTTCATGTGTTTGTTTGCCATTAGAAAAGTTAGTTAATGAAAAACACTTTCCAGTCAAAGAAAAATTTGGCTTGGTTTCCAGGAAAGTGTTTTTTGGAAAATTTAGGCCGAAAACACTTTCCGGAAGTTGTGAAAAATTTAAAAATATCATATTATTTGCTGATTATATCAAATTTAGTCCTCAAAATTTTAATTGTTATATATATATATATATTGTTTTGAATATTTATTTTTTAATTTCATCTCTTAAAATTTAATTTTTATATTAACTTTGGTCCTCATTTTTATAATTGTTATTTGCTTTTCTCTTATCATTTTTTATTGAAATTTTTTATCTATCAAATTGATCCTTATTCTTTTAATTGTTATTTATTTTATTTGAAATAATTTATGAAATGTTAATTATTATTATTTTAATTTCTTCATCTTTTATTTTTTTTAGATTTGATCTTTATTATTTTGATTATTATTTATTTTATTTGAGATAATTTATAAAATTATTTTTTTCAATTTCATTCTCATTTATTTTTTTAATTTGTAAGATTTATTCCTCATTATTTTAATAAACTTGAGAAAAATAAAACATTAATGAATTATTTTCTAGCTCATTTTCCATAACATAACCAAACACTGAAAAATATTTTCCAACTTATTTTCCATTACACTACCAAACATCAGAAAATAATTCACTTTCTCGAAATTCACTTTATAAAAAAAAAACTACTTTCCAGCAAACAATCAGGACCTAAATAGTCATTACATTAAGGTTTGAAATGCAGGGTTTGAAATGCAGGTAACCATCAAGAACCGGTCTAAAGGGCCAATTAAGCAGGAATTTTTTATTAATTAAACCCCACTAGCAGGATAACACATCATGGGCCCAAGTAGGGGAATGGCTAGAGTCCCCATGAACTTGCAAACGAATAGCATGTCCCAAGCTCAGCTGTTAGGACAAGAGGGACTAAAGCCTACAAGAAATACTCCTATCAAATAATACTATTAGGGCTGGCTATCCCCTAAAACCAGGAATCAAGAGGTGAAACTGCATCTACAAAGAATGATGATCACACACACACACACACACACACACACACACACACCAGAGAAGTCGGATTCTTGTCACCTTTGACTACATAGATTGGCAAGCAAAATTGGGATTCATTACATGAACGGGCCATTTTAGGAAGCTTCAGATTTCAAGCTCGCACCTTGCCACAAGATAGAAATGGGACCTCAAAGGATGCCCAACTCACTAAAGCTGAATATGTCCAAAGTCAAATAGAGCTTGTGTACAATGATGTTCTTGTGAAGCTTCTAATTCCATGGACTTGGATGCCTAGCATCTTTAAAAGCTGAAGTACCACCAGATGCTGCCGGGGAAGGGGAAGGAGAGGATGGAGCATAATATGTGCCTGATACAGACAATGTAGGTAAGTTTAAAGGATGTCCATGGTGCCCCATTGGAGCAAATCGTGATGGACTACCAGAGGTTCCCAAACCAGATCTAGAGGGGTGTGGAACCTGCAAATGATTTCAGTAATTGAAAATCAATAGCAAGTGGTACACATCAATATAAGATACTGAAGGTGGAGAAGGTATAGCAAAATAAAAACCTGACATAGGAAGTCTTAAGATAATCCAATCATAAATACACCTCTTGATTTGACTCAATGCAAAACATTTTAGCCCGTGCGTGTTTAATGAAGTGTACTGATGAATTTCAAGGAAACCTAACTGAAATATTCTTGTTCAAGTGCGGATAAAAGTTAAATTAATTTGCAACTCTATGCCATTTCAAGTTTCACAATATCCACATAATTAATTTATTACGAAGCCTAATTGAATAATTGTTTGTTCAAGAAAGATATGCCACTTTAAATTCTAATTCTATGCCATTTCAAATACCACAATATGGATAAAACAATCTCTGATAAAGCCGTTAACATATAGTAACATGCCTATGTCAACTAATCGTACTTCTTTAAATAACCTTTATGTTCACAAGACAGCAAATTCATGGTAATTCGTGTTTACAATATTTTTCAGCCTCCCATTTCTGGCTCTCCTATCAAACTATTGATAGTCATCATCAACCCATAGGGAAAACCAATGATGAACTCATCCATCTCTAAGAAGCCATCTGTCTTTGGCTTTTAGTACCCCTGCAAAACCATTAGTGTGCAAACAACTAATAATTTTGGTGTTATAGCACACTGTCCAATCACTCTGATAGTCTAGATGGTAGAATATAAAAAACACAACCTTGGAATCTGTAATAATATACTTCACCCTCTTGAAATATTTTTTTTCAGGTGATTTTTCTTCCTCAATACTGACTACCCTTAATAGTTTTTATAAACATCTATATGGAAGGTCCAGACCAATTGAATGTCTATTAAACATAAACCCAGAGCAACCTGTGGCCAGCTCAAGGGATTAGGGTGTGCAGGGTTTGGTTAGCGATCTATTTTGTGGCCTAGTTCTACTTTCCTACTTGAAAATCTCTCTGAATGTAATTCACTAATATCTAACAACGGCCCATAAAGAAATTAAACAAAAAAAGGGAAAGAAAGGAAATTTAATTTGAATGAACTGCAACACAAAAAGGAATATCAATAGAATGAGGCAAATTGTAGTTGTAGCAGAGTATATTTACGTTACCACATTGGGCTGAATATAGGGAGGCCTTCTAAGAGGAGACTCGGATGAGGGAGAAGGAGATGTACTGCTCATTCTATGTACATGACGTGAATGAGTATTATGATTTGAAATATCTTCAGCTTCTCCCCCTTCTATATCACCACCAGGATTTGCCTCAGAGCCCATCCTAGGAGTAGGATGCCTAGTCATCGATCCAGAGTCATTTGAGACATCCACTTGAAGTTGAACGGAAGGGCGAACCGGCATCCCTTGAGTACTATTTCTTCTCTTTAATTCTTCCTCCACATTCAAGATCTGTCAATCATTCCAAGTTCACTAATTGTTCAAAAAGGACGGAAAAGAAGAAAACAGCGCAAAACATCGATTCACACTCCTTAATCAAGCCCAGAGAGAAGACACAGAGTTACCTGCTTCAACGCTTTTACAAGGTTATGCTTCTTTGCATTTAAAACTTGTAACTTGTCCTCGATTTCTCTCTTCCTTTTCTCTTTTTCGTCATCTAACTCATTTGCATTGCTCTTCGTCTAAGAAGTAAGGGCCAAAAAATTTGAAAAATGCCAATTATCATTTAAACAACAAATTATCAAAATCATAAAAAAATGAAGTATACAAATAATTAAAAAGAACAAAAAAGGTAAGATTTAAATCTAAATACCTCCACACTAGGGTTATTAGCTACGTCTTCAGGTTTTTGCAAGTTATTTGGATTCGGATCACCATTAACTGCATCATCAGCGGGCTTCATGGAGAAATCAGCGCCGTCCAACCCAACATCATCCTTTTCATCCTCTCTAGAACTAGAAGCTCCTCTATCTCCTCCACCTTTACAATCTTCTGCTTGTTCTGCTTCTTTACCATTGTTATTTGCAACAATCTCTTCTTCTACTGCTTCCAATTTAGGTTCAATTGGGGCTTTCTCAATGTGATTTGAATTAGGGTTTGAAGTGGTGGTGTTGGTGGTGGTGGAGCGGAGGCGACAGAGAGCTTTGGAACGGCGGTGGCAAAGGGTTTTGAAGTCTCTGGGAGAAATCTTGGGGGCAGGCATTAGCCATCGACGAGGAACGTCTGCTACGCTGTGCAAATTCCCTCTGTACAGCGATATCGCCACCATCTCGCTCTCTTTCTAGATCAGCACAAAAGCTACAGGTTGGTTACTCAAAGACACACCACTTGTCGTTGGCTTAATAAATTTCCAATCAACTTTTCTATTTTTCTCATTTTGACTCCCTACTTTCTATTTATCGTTGATTTAGTCCTCCATAGCCCACGCACATTGACACATATACCGTTAATACACCAAGTCTTTATTTATATAAATTTCTTTCTTAAATCCAAAATTATATTTAGATCTATTTAATTTTAAAAGAATTATTTGCAATCGAAACTATATTTTTTAATAAAGCAATTTTGCAATCTCAACATATTTACTTGTTAAAATAATAATATGTGAATATTGTTTGAAATATTTTTTTAATACATTATATAGAATATGTATACAATTCGATACTTGATTTAATATTTCTTAATATATAAAGAGCATTTTCTAGATGTATCTTAAATTAATAATAATAATAAAATTCATATAATTGGAACACTATGAAATTATTTATTATTATTTCATAAACTTGTATAGTTGATTGTCAGTGATGGAGATAATGAATGGAATCCTTGCCAATAACTCGGAAGTAAGAGGCTCATTTTAACCATTAACAAGCTACATGGCTTGATTTGACTAAGTGCTCATACTTGAGGGATGAAACATGTATTTCATCCCTCACGTGAATGGCAGACGAATTGTCGTCCAAGGAATTCCAAAGAGTAAGCATGGACCCTTCTCAGACACTCGTGGCAAGAAGCATCCATCCATTCACTCTTTGTTTAATTAATGGTTACAGAAAATTTAGACACAAAAGCTTGTTCAAAACTTAACATGAGAAGAAACTAGAAAGTATCCATGTTCATATATGGGGGGGTTGAAGTTTTAAGAACTGAGTAATTGATCAGTAGTAGAATATTTCCTCCAGCAAGTTAGGAAAATCCAAGAATATCTTGCTTTCTCCATCCATGATAGTTTCAACAAATGAACTGTGTTGTGACGATGATGATGCAACTTGATCATCAGAACCATTGTTGCTTTGGAGTGCCAAATCCATTCCGTTAACTCCAACATTAACCTCGGTATTAGATTGAACACTTTGCGGTATCATTACATTCGGATTCTGTGTTTGGTTCGTCAAGTCCTTGGATGAGAATTCTGCTGCGTTTTCCTGTTCTGCTTGTGGATGATCACCAGGGAGATATTCATCTTCTAGAAGAAAATCCCACCAGCTAAAGCTTGTTGGGAATTTTTCTTGAGCTGCGGTGGAGCAAGTAGATGATGAAGATGATGATAATGAGCCTTCATCAAGGATACACGGCGTTGGAATAGTTTGATATGCAGTGCAAGTACTTGAGGCCTCCGTCACCAGTCTTATGGATTGAAGCTGATCAAGAAGATCTAGTGAGTGATTGTTATTAGCGTCATTGTTATACATAATGTTCAAGAAACATTCTTGGTTTGGTTCCATCTTAGGTGGTACCGTTGTGGTCATCAAATGGCTGTTGATGTTCGAGATTCCTTCAGGAGTGAATGGATATTGCTCTGGTTTCAAAGTGAAAACATTCTTTAGGCCTCTGCTGAGTGACCCAATTCTGCTTCCAGATTTTACAAGGCCACCGATGTTTCCGTAGTCAGCTAAAATTTTAGAGAACGGTTTATGAGTGACAGGATCTATCCCCATTTCAGACAGCTTCTTTCTTAGCCTAGCGTTCCAGTAGTTTTTCACATCATTGTCTGTTCTTCCTGGAAGTTGTTGGGCTATTATAGACCACCTGGAACATGAAAGGGAAACCATGAGAGAGAGATAGAGATAGAGTAGAGTGTGTCTTTATACTTCCACCGTTAACAGAAACAGGCTTTCAGGAAAAAAACTGCATCTCTTGCATGCTTCTTTGGATGTTAAAGACTCACACCCCAGTGTGCTTTTGGCACGGTTGCTGACAGCGTTGTTCATCGATCCTTTTCCCTTTGATAAAATGACTGAAACTTCGGTGAGAATATATAGACCGTAACTTAGACTAGTAGAAAGTTGGGCTTGCAACTTATAATCAGCTTATTCGAGAAGTCATTGAGGTTAGGCAGCAGGAAAATTGTGAAGGCTGGAAAATGGCTTTCAAAAGGAGATAAAAATCGATGCATGTATGTATGTAAGAAACAAACGCTAGTGTAGATGAACATAAAGTTTGCTTCGTAGTGGAACTAATTATAAGTTTAAAATGTTAGTTTGACGAAGTGCTGTGAGAAAATATTTCTATTAATAAAGCTTTATGTTGCAGAGCTGCATCTATCAGTGGTGAAAATTAGGCACAAGAAGGCAAAAAGAAAGCTTGTGAAAAAACTCACCTGCTACCTATTGCTGCATGAAGCCTAATAATCATTTCCTCTTCTTGGGGTGTGAAGCTGTCGTGCTTGAGATCTGGCCTCAGGTAATTAGTCCACCTAAGTCTGCAACTCTTCCCACATCTTTGAAGTCCTGCAAAACATTCTCGTTTATGGAAAGCTGTTTGACAGGAAAACTCAATATTATAACAAGGTTAGCTGTAATCCAAATCATATCAACATTATGTATATGTAAGTCGACCTGCTTTCTTTGGAACAGCAGTCCAATTCCCTGTACCATGCTTGGCCACATGAGCAAGCATTTTCGCATCTTCCTCTGCAGTCCAGAGACCCCTTTTCACATTCAATCTGTCACAGCAAGGAGATCTCACCATCGTATCTGTTTATGCAAAGTCACAAATCAAAAGATGATATTACAAAATAAAACAAGCTAAGAGAGGGGCAAAAAAAGATAAGTTTAATCGAGGTATAATAGCGATGTAACTCGAAGCTTTCGACAGCAAAATGCTATTTTTAAAATTTATTTCCCTGCTTTTTGAGAGGTTGAGATGAGGAAGAATGTGGGTTTAAAGGTACAACAAGCGTGGAAGCAAGAAAAGCATGAAGCTGCTCACATTCAACTAAATTTCATGATGTGAAGCATCTTGGGATGATACGAAAAAAAAAATATAGGAGAACGCTAGCTACCATTGCCGCTGACATGCGTGAAGCATAAAAGCATTCATTTTGAACACCTGCTGTGTTAGTTGGCCAAGTCTACTTAAGAACCATGTGGAGCACCGGAAAACTTAAACTGATAATCTCTAAATAATGTCAAAATAAGAATACTCAAAAAGATTTTCTGAGATTGAAAGTTTCTTGGAAATTTCGTGTTTCATCTTCACTTCAAGAATTGGTAATATTGAAGAGGCTCAGATTTTGCAGATAACACCAGAGAGCGGGAGAGGGAGGGGTGAGTATTCCCAGTAAACAGCTTTTGTTACAGAATTGCTAGACAAGTGTTAACAATTAGGTGGAGAGTGTACAAGCCAAACTGACCATGGCAATGGTAGGCAGCATTCCCGAAAACACATAGAAATCATCCTCAATGTTTAAACTCACAATACATGCATGCTGAGCCCCAAGAGCACTAGAATCAGGCTCGAATTGGGTGTTTTTTTTTAGTTTCCAACAATCACAGATGTCATAACCCAATTTTTAAACAAATAATACAAAAAAACTAAATATAGTTGACAATGGGATTAAGACAGCGAAATTTGAAGTTTGGGGATGTAATTTGAGAGTTAATTGATCAATTTTGAAAGAATTAAAAGTTAAAGATTTAATTAAGGGCTAAATTGAACAATCCAGAAATTAAGGACTGTTTTGGTAAACAGTGTTATAATTCAGGGATTTAATTGAAATTAATTCAAAAAGGGCAAAATTAAAAGAATTAATTAAGGACCAAATTGAACAATCCAGGAATTAAGGACTGTTTTGTAAATAGTGTATCAATTCAGGGATTTAATTGAAATTAATTCAAAAAGGGCAAAATTAACAGAAATTTTTAATTGCTTAGGGGTCCAATTGCCGGATTTCCAAAGTTCAGGGGTCAAAAAGTGAAAATGTTTCTTTTGGCCGAAACGTCGCCGTTGCTAGTGGGAGAGCCGTGTGATCTTCTTCATCCCGATTCAACCGGAGACCTGAAAATCTGCAACCGTTCCAATCGTGGACAACATCCCTTGCCCACGATCTCGCTCGTGGAAGATACAGTCCTGCAAAGGCAGGACTGATGAGGGGCACGCTGTGGGTCTCTATAAAGAGGAGGCAGAACCAGAGCAAGGGGGGAAAAACCAGAGAACCGAAAAATCAACCCAGAAAAACAGAGTTAAAAAAAAGGCAGAGAAAACAGAGCACAAATCCAAATACACAGAGAAAGAGAGGACAAGAGGGCAGGACACAGTAAGGAGAATTATCCTTGAAATTGTCTCCGAACCTGCAAACAAAGAAAAACCCGGATTCAGCCAAAGAACACTCACAACAAGCCGGAATCTTCTTTGTAGCTTTAGAAGTTACAGAGAAATCAAGAAGGAAAGCACAGATAAGTACTCACAGAAGGAAAACCAGAGGAGCATTAGGCGAAAATCATCAAGCAGCGCTGCAAGCATCTCAGTCTCCAGAAGCAGCATCTTCGGTCTCCAGAAGCAGCATCTTCGGTCTCCAGAAGCAGGTATGACTCCGTCTCCTCTGCATTTTCATTTCAAAAGATAATTATGTGCTGCAAGAACACTGTGTGAAGGTAATTTAATTACCTTCACCAATGTTCGGGCACGCGTGAACAAGTCACGCGTGCCTTTAGTTTTTACCCAGCCGGGTCACTGGCTTGGGCTAGTGACCGGGTTGGGCTGGCTGGGTCCAGCCCAGTCCATGTGGGCTGCGCTGGGCCCAGCCCCAAAATTTTTTTTGCTGGGCCGGGCCGGGCCCAGCCCAGTTAAAAAAAAAATATAATAAAAAAATAAAAATAAAAGGCAGAAAAATAAAAAATAAAAAAAATATGCATGTATGGATAAAAATAATGTAAATTTATTGGTTTATTCACTGACGCCAGAGTCAGGAATAAAATACCGGTT
>Ga0325404_1004987_pt1 | contig 14023 bp, 8 predicted proteins | sample PopdelMetagenome_18_FD_205664 | JGI IMG/M metagenome (GOLD analysis project Ga0325404, IMG submission 205664) | Populus deltoides microbial communities from Bellville, Georgia, United States - Xylem-Control-R1 | ecosystem: Host-associated > Plants > Phyllosphere > Stem > Wood/Secondary xylem... | reverse complement strand
TTTAATAAACAAAATCATTAAACACAATTGGGTAAATGACTCATGTTGCGATATTAAATATTTTAATCTATATTTGTCTCTTAATTTTTCTAATTTTATTTTTATTTATCGTTAATGATTTTTTTTTATTTACATTGTAGTTCTTGATTTATTTAATTAAATGTATCTATAAGTTTTTCAATTTACATTTATGAAATTTTTCATATAAAAAAACATGTTGAAAAATTCTATATGTTCAATTTTTTTTATCATTTACTAATGTTTTCAATTTGATTCTTATTATTTTGATTTTTGATTTTTTTTCCTTGACCCTTTTATAAAATTTTATGGTTTTTAATTTCACCCTTCAATCCAAGTTTATAGTGTATTTTTTTTTTTTCATTTTGGCCCTCTTTTTTTTTTTTTCTTTTGTTAATGTTTTTATTCTTTTCAATTTAACTCTCAAATTGAATATTTGTTGTTAATGCTTTCAGTTTGATGACCCGAGTCATGAATTTAAAAAGTTGATATCCTTTTTTTCTCATTTTCTTTTCTTGTCATTCGATATTGTTTTTTTTAAAGAAAAAATGGTTTTATGGTTTTTTTCAATTTCTTTTTCTATCAAATTATTTCAATCTAATGACCTAATAAACATGTAATCTGGACAGATCTCATGTCTAGGTTACGAGTTTCACATGTTAGCCTAGTTTTGCCTAGGGTAATATTTTTTTTTAATTTATTTGTTATTGTTGTTGTCTCATTTTTTTATCATATTATTAAATTAATCAAAATTTAACCTGATTATTGAATTTCTCTTACTTCTTTAAAAACATAATCTTCTCCTAAATTTTCCTTTTCAGGTTAAAGGCCAGCCACCAATCTAGTTATTCACATATGATATTTGAATATACCTGCAGTACCCTTCTTGCTTTCTTAATTCCATATTCAAAAAAGATAAATAAACAATGTTTATAATGTTTAAATTTTGTTCTTTTGATTTTTTGATGGGACAAAAGGGACTAGCAGTGCGAATATACATAGCTAGATCACCATTTTTTAATCTCCAAAGCCCTTCTAAAGTTATTCATATTCTAAGAGCAAAAGTAAATTTCTAAAGTACTTACTGGTAGAGGGAAAAATATGGAAGATAAAACGTGGCGTGAACCTTGAAACAATTTTATTAGACATGTCTAATTGAACTAAAAGATTGGTCGATTTAATTTCGAACAGCATGGTGAGAAAAGGTTACTATAGAAATGATAAAGCCTAAATGATCTTGTAAATTAAATTCACACTTCACAGCTATAAGCATTAAGAGAAGCAGAAACTCTTGGCTGTTAGATGACTCCAATTTATTAATAAAAAACAATTTCAAAAAGGAGATCATGGTAAACAGACCTGTAGATAGAACCTCTTGAATTCCTCTTCGTCCACAAGGTTGTCTACTCTTTGTGCCATTTGTTTATCACCAAGTGTAACAACTGCTAGTGACTGTAAAAGAAAAACATCCTCAACGATCACCAACAACATTATGTGTGCAAATATAACTACATGGTAGGGGCACTGTTCTCCAAACATTATCAACTAGAAGATGCTAACTTATTGAAAGACAAGAAAAATGCTTAAAATAATGGTTGACAAATGAAAAATTGTCCACCATGATATACAGAACTGATCAAATTTGTTTATTTGGAAGGAGAAGAATTTAAAATCACCAAAAAAGTTGGTTGATGGACAGATAATTGGTGCCTTTACTGGAAGTGGTGAAATCAAAGAAGGTATGCCGGGTGGATCTATAAACAATGGCACTGTTTTAACAAGGATAAGAGATTATTCAGTAGGAAAAGGATTAGAAACAGAAAAGAAATGAGCAGATAACGAGAAAACACAGCTATTAACTAAGTCAACATAAGAGTCACTTCATAAGTTCTCAAGCCATTTTTAGTTGTCACTTGAAGGAGAAACACTTGAAATTAGTCAACAAACGAAAATATGATGGATAAGCTTGTTCAGCAATGAAGGGGGTAGAATCACATAACATCATAACCCATTCACGTTAATGTTTTTGAGCATTTGCTTGTATAAGCGAGTGAGATAAGATACAAGCATAGAATCAGGTAAACCACTGCATGTTTCTTACAGCAAAAATACATTTAATCAAACCTGTGTTTCCCCACGTGTGAAAAGAGCACTTCCGTGTGCTCTGGGAAGTATTCCACATCTGGAATCAATTGGACGTATCCTGTCTGGAGTTCTCCCGTCGCTTCTTTTTCCTCCCTGTAAAAAAATGCAATGTAAAAAGAAAATTACATGTGAACATGTCAGCATCAATCATAGTCTCATTCATGGAAAAATCACATCCTGACTCCATACTGTTGGCACTTGGAATTTTTCTAACCATGGCAACTTTCCAGTACATTATAATGTGACAGGTAAGAGCAATAGGATTTTTTTATATGGTAAACCATAATTCCAAATGGAGCCAAAGTTTAAGTTACACGCAGTTTTTCTTTTTTTCAAAAGAAAATAGTAAACAATTCAATAATGTTACAAAATGAAAATATTAGGTTACAGCATGGACAGTAGTAATGCCCTTGAAGTGAAAGAGACGCTGGTGTTGGGAAAATGTAAAATTCTCGCGTGCCACAAGAAACCAAATATGTGTTTGAATGTCCAAGAAAATTAAAGCCTGAATCTAACATTGCCGGATGCAATTTTCAAAAGAAAAGATAAAAAGAAAGAAAGAAAGAATTGGGCATGTCTGTGTCTGTGTCAACCTTATTGCTGTGGGTAAGTGGGAAGGGAAGTGAATGGGACCAAAATTAATGACTCTCCTGAGTCCTCTTAAACGAAGGAATGTAAAGTTATTTTTATTCATCTACTTTTCCAACTTCCACGGACCACAAACCAACATACCTCAACAATACGTTTCCGCAAGAATTTGGATGTAACTTCTTTAAATACCAGCTTCACATCTACCTCAGAAAACAACTAGAAAAGGAAAATCAAAATAAAGTGTCAAAAAGCTTGGGACTTCCAAATCGCACATGATAAAAAGACCACGAGCACCAAAATTGAGTTGGAATTACCAAGGGAGAGAATTTGCGTCCAATTGGCTTTATGTGGACATCACCTTCATCCACTTCACCATCTACAACAATTTCCTCATCCTCATCTTCAACCTCTAGCAAGTCTGCAACTGTTTCAGGGGTTCCAAATCTTTCATCCTTGCTTAGATATCCCTTTTCTGTAAGTATACTAAGCACCTTTTCTTCCAGTGATGCAAGGGCTTTTCTTCTTGGTACTTTGCTTGTAATTTGCAATATTTTCACCAATTCATCACCAGCAATTTCCTGTACAAGGAACAGTATAAACATTAGTATCATTATTGTTTTTTTCTCTTGGCAAAGTAAGTGTAGTCAAATAATAATTTGAGCAAGATGACAAAGGTAAGCTGGAATCACAAGATTGGCCATAAATCACTAGGATGGATAACTGGGCAGCTCAAACCTGCTACATTAAAACAGGTCCTTTCAGTCTGTAAAATCACGTCTCAATTTGATGCAATTAACTTAAGGTATTGCTTGACATGCAACATCCCTCCATAGTACTGCACATCAATAGCATCATGTGCATAACTCTCGGAAAATATGATACCAAAAGGAACATTGCAAGATAAAGCTTCCTCAATGGGCACAAATGCAAAATGGAGAACACGTAATATAAGCTTTATCTTAGTTGCTGATAGTTCTGCTATGCAAATGCATCATACATTTAGTGTCATTATCAGAACAGAAATGATTTGTATAATACAGAATCAAGTTCTTCAAGAGTACCCTTGAATCTATTATCCAGCTTTTACCAAATAAAGACAGCCTAATATTAAATCAGAAAACAGTTTAACAGTTTAACAGTTAAAGAAGCAGTAGCTATTAAAAAACATCTGGAAGGAAAGGATGATGTATAATAAAGATAAACAGAAACTATACCTCCACATGCTTATACAGCTCAGCAGGAGGTAATTTGATTGCATCAAGCATTTTAGCTTTCCCACACTTCTTCACCAAAACACCCACCTCATTGCAAATTGCCCGCACTGCATCCTGGCTTTAGTGAACATGCAAGAATTAAGGTAAAACAGTTGAACATGCCCTGAAAAGGGCAAAAGCATGCATCAGATCTGCCAAACATCAATACAACCAGTCCCTAACCAATAAAAGGATAAAACATGAGGATACATGGATTATATTTTCTCATTGGTAACATGTTATACAGCAACTTAATTTTCTTGCCTCGGTAAATAACAGCTCATAATGAAGATCACAACAACAACATATATAGCAATCATATTGTCTGTCAATTCATAGCCACACTGTGGCATCAAGAATGTGACCACTGTCAAATAACTGAAAACAAACAAAATAATGAGTGCTGACTAGCATACGGTACACCAATCAGATAAGCAGCTATTGCTGCATATTGCACAGAAACAGTCACAGATTATACACAATATATACTTTTTCTGATAGGTGATACACTAAATATATCTACTTCAGTTTATGATGAAATATGAGAAAATTGTACGCAACACACTTTAATCAAAGAAACAACCTGCCCAATTTGTACTGCATCAAGCAACTTTTCTTCTGTAAGAAAATTACAATAACCCTGCAAGCAATAGAGGTAATGGATTGTGAAGTTCATTAGACACATATCATTAATATAGTTATCGTATCATTACTACGGTTAACAAACTGTACCTAATTAATTAAGTTCCTCATGATGTACTGAAATGCAAGTGTATTTTCAGAATCATTTCATTCTGTAATCTTAGGTTAATGTAAGAGAAATGAATGAACAGGTAGAAAGAAAAAGGCAAAAAGAAAAGCATACGTAAAAGTTATCTAGAAAGAGAATCAGCCAATTAAAATCTAAATCTGTGAGACTAAGACCATATAAGCTAATTTACTTCTATGTTTTTCTACCAAATGAATTAAAAAAGACATCAACACAAGGCCTAAACATGTTTTATTTTCAACCCCAGGGTATATAAGTTTTTGATTTGAAAGGTAGCATCCTGAGCAGTATCCTAAAATGTCAGGATTTGACAGAAATAGCATAAGTACCAGCAACGCCCAGCTTATTGATCAGGAGCTTATTGATCAGGAATGATAGGAGTACTGCTGTAATAGGGTTATGTTTATCATGTTGCTCAGTTCCTTCCAAGAGGATATGATGAGTAGTCTGGAAGCAGTTTGGTCAATGACCAATTACTCAGGCTAGTTTAGATAACTCCTAAAAAGTGAAGCTGCAAGGAGTAAATGAGGTATTTTGCTAGGCCACAATACAAGGACCCAAACTAAGTCTATTGCTCACACTTCCTTGCAGTGCCAAGACAAAAGGTTATAATAAGAGAACTTGTTCATCACATCCCAAAAACAGAATAATTAATTATTGAGGATTAAAGCCCATCTGGGTTGCAATGAGTTTTCTTCTTTCATGACAATGGTGCTTTTTAGTCAGTACTTAACCAGCACGTGAAAGCAAATGATCTTCGAGCCTTTGAAAATTCAAGAGGACTCCTTTGACTCCTCAGACCATCACATTAAAGTGATGGCAATGATAGTAAGGCATCTCTAATAATCTCTTGAAAATTGTCCTTTCCCAACAAATGTGGAATTGAATGCATATGCCAAGTGAAACAGAATTTTTGATTTTACACAAAATGCACTCTCAATGATGTGTCCAATGAAGTGGTAAATGGTGCATCCACATCATATGAAGGTTTAACACAAAGGCCAACATCCATAACTACATATTTCTATCTTAGTTTGGTGTACTGAAAGGTTAGGGATGCCCTGGATGGAATCTGACTCCATTGAATATACTATGCACTTATACTGCACACAGTGAACTGCCACAAGCATGATCCAGCAAAAATTTCATTTCGAAAAAATGATACACGCAAAAAGGCCTTGCAGTTCAGATAATTATCAAAGAACTATGGGTTGACCTCTATCATAAATATTGCACTGTCTGTACCAGCCAGCAATAAATCCAATTCTGACTCTTCCATCTCCTTGGTTGTTGGATTCACAATAAACTTATTGTCAACAAGGCCAACTCGAACTCCTGCAATTACTTTTGTATTTGGTACTTCTGAAAGAGCTCTGTTGCAATCAAGTTTAAGAAGTAAGAATAAGTACACAATAACATGATATTTGGAACTTCAACACTTCAAGAACAGGAAGATTAAAGAGCAACACTTGAGGTAAGACTCACACAGCTATTCCAGCTGCTGTGACAGCCAAAGAATCAGGAGAATGCAAACCATCATAGCTCAAAACCTGTTCAGAAGAGGTTATGGTAATTGGTAATTCTTAGCAAATTCATAAATCCAGTAAGAGAACGACATTAAGTCAAATAGCAGCCCATCAAATTTCAAAATGGTGATTGATGATTAAGCATTGATTACTAGTAGACAAGCGTAAAGGAACATACATGACAGACTCAAGTTAATGCAGTGGGCATAACATGGTCACGCAAATACAAGTCAGCTCTTGTTTAAGGTTAAAATTTTCAGAATTGTCTACTTGGCAGCTTTTATTTCCTTTCGAATAACCAAGTTAAAATCAGTTGAGAAAATACAAACAAACCACACAAGGCTTACAGCACCAAGAAATAGTTTCCCAGGAGTTGGAAAAAAAATTAAGCTTGCGAACATTTAAGACATGAAAACTGCCAGTTAGTGCAAAAATGTTGAATGGTAGATGACAAAAGATAGGAAAAACAAATTCTTGGTATCTAATCCATAACAACCATTTTCTCCCTAGAGCTATTTCTTATATTTCTCTTCCGATTCTATATCTCTAGTTATCCCTCTTTATTTGCTCCTCTCCCTCCATTCCAAAATATCAACAGAAAACAAACAATTCCAAAGTCTTTGCTAGGTTCTCCACAAAGAAAATGGTTCCTAACTTTCTTTCCCAGGACCTTTGTATGAAATATAATTGAGTGGCAACCTTATATATCTTTTGTAAATGTAATTTTGCAAAAAATAATAAAAACCAAAACAAAAAAATAAGACTGCATGATGTGATTCTTAAACTGAATAAAGACAATCCATGGAGATACTAAGAACAATATCTAAGCAGGCAAAAAAAAAAAAAAAAACTTTAAGACTTACCCAAGATAGTATCTGGGTTTCATGGTAGAAGCCCTTGAACATGGTTGGGCGCAAAGGCCTGTCTATCAATCTACAAATAAGAACCTAGAAGCAACCAAAGAACAACTACATAAAAAGATATGTGACAAAAACATTTTCCAAAGGTAGAGAGAGAGTAGAGTTTGTAAGAGAAATACTGCAATATGTTTCTGGAAAGTAACAAAAGCTACATAAATTCTTTTATCTTTGCTCTTCATCAAGTTATCCAAGTAAAAATGGCTAGAGAAATAATATTTAAGAAAAATATAGTGTAGCTCAAGCCTCACAATCCTAGTTAATAGGTTCATGTGATATGAGGCAGAGAGAAAGAGTTTGACATTGTAGGCACACATAACATCATAAATGGCACCTGTGGTATAAGATATTTACCATATTATGAACTAGACATATATATGGTATATCGTACAACTGTTACGGTCTACATAATCTGAATTTATACTCATGTTCATGTACCTTGCACTTGTGTTCATAAATCAATTATAAATTCTTGGCTGACAAGAGTGTGAGGTTTTTGATTAATGATGCAGTATCACCATTCAAATTTTCATTTTCTTTACGATATTGTAGAAAACAGGACATCAGCATTATGTAAAAATTTTAGCAGCTATTTACATCGTGTAGTTTCCAATTATCAGACAAATTATGTAATATCCATTAACATGAAAGCAAAGACTTGCAGAATTTCTGACTTATGCTAAGACTTGCAAGCAAATTAAACTCACGCAAACAAAATACACACTATAAAGGAATGAAGTTAAAAATCTTAGATTGAAAGGTGATAGTTAAAGACAACTGATTCAGCATCTGCTAAATTAAGCATTTTTGTACTTGTAAGAGAAGGTTAGCACCTCATGATCTTTCAACTTCCCTTCTCGTTTGAAAAATCCTCCACTAAAGCAATAGCAGATGAATAGAATAAATATTAGTCTTCTTCACAAAATTTTGAGATAAATTCCAAAAAGTTGAAAACACCAGGCATACCTAGTTCGACCTGCTGCAGAAAATCTCTCTTGATAATTTACAGATAGAGGATAAAAATCAGAAGGCTCACTAGGAACATCATCCAAACAAACAGATGTATAGACAATCTACAAAAAAAAAGAAGAAATAGTGTTAAGATTTCACCAACCAGACTAGCTAGCACCCACCTACGGAATACAAACTTAAACTCATTGCTGGGGGAGCCTTTTAATTCACAACATATCATTAACTTCTGCTCGTGAAAGTACACCAGGTCTTTTGGTAACTCCCACGCAAACTAATAAGACAGCACAAGTTAATAAAAGTTGAACATTGATCTCATTTCCAGTAACAAAGAATCAAAGTTCAAAAGTTTACATATCGAACAAGTCAACAATTTATTTCTTTGATATAAAAAAATAGCACTTATACACCCATCTGCACAAATTATAACTTACAGTTTCCCCATCCGTCACAGTGACAGAACCACTAGCTTGTCTCCCAATATGACCCGTCTCAACCAATATCTACAGGAAAAAAAAATTCATCAAAACCACCCTAAATTACACTGATAGTTTGATTATTCAAAAAAAAGATATAAAAATCAAACACAAGTTCACATTTCATAATTTTTTACCATTACTGATAAAACTCCACGATGCTACTCATTATCCAAAACAAAATGTGTTAAAATTACACAATTTCTGCCTATAAAAAACCTCGGAAATTTAAATATAAAATCATCGAAACCACAAAAGAATGAAAAGTGAAAAATGAACTAAGCATATTAATAAACTTACATGTCTGTCACCGACGGGGATTTTGACAGAAAAAGGCTGAGGCAAAGACTGAGGGGCGTCATGTGCCACAGAAGTTTCCTCGAAAGCATTGACAACAGTAAACAACCTTTCACGCTTTCTTCTTGATAGAAGCAGAGAAAGCGAAGAAAAGTTGGATTTTGCAGAATTGGAGAAGCGAGGGCAATTTGGGGAGAGAGAGAGCTTGCAGCGATGATTAGAGAGTGAACATGGAGGGTTGTGTGTGTAATTAGGTCTGTGATGGAGAGTACTGGTGCTAGGATTCGCAAGCATTTTTTCCTGCGTTTTTCAGTTTCAGTGGCTTTGGCTTTGAGAGCGAGACACAGCAGAGAAGAAGAGAGATTATCCGTTTCAAGGCGCGCAAGAGAGAGCTGATGTGGCAAGTAGTATCAGGTGTGTTTGTTTACGCGTCATGTGTTTTTTAAAAAAAATTAATTTTTTAACTTTAAATTAATATTTTTTTAATATTTTGTATTATTTTTATATTCTAATTTTAAAAATAAATCTTAAAAATAAAAAAATATTATTTTAATTTATTTTAAAATAAATCAAACATAAATACTATAAGTTAAATGACATCATTTCATATCATAATTTTATTATCAAATAGCTTAAAAGATAAATAATAAGAATACAAATGATATATAATTTAATCTTAAATAATGTTAATATATACACACACACATTGCAATAAATTCTATTCTTTATGTATATTTAATTGAAATTCATAATTTATGTTGATTTTGAAAAGAAATATTAAAAAAACTAAAAGAGCTCATGAAAACAGTATATATTTACTCTATTTTTACTGTGGATTCTAATAGTGTTTTTTGTTCTAAAGCTCTTTTTCTCGTAGATTTTCTCACGCGTTGTTTTAACTCTCATCTCTTTTGTTTTTCTTATTTTTTATTGCTTGAAAAGAGTTGATGTCCACTACGTTTATTTTTTCAACTTTGTCTCCTCTCTCTTCTGCCCTCTGTTTTTGGTTCTTGAAGAGCAAAAACTCATGGTGAATGAACAAATACATCAAGCCTTGACCCTTTTAAATCAGAGAATGTAAGTTGTTGTTATTTATTTTTGGGTTCCCACATAAAAAATAAAAAAATACAAAAAAAAAAAGAAATATATTCAGAAGAAATCAAAAAATAATAGAACCAAGAAAAGAATGCTGGAATGTCGAAGAAAGGTTAGAATTGGTTCAGGAGGTTTAGAAATACAATAATTGAAATTCGATGTTATATTTTTTACTAATAAGAGCCTTATTGACAAAGAAAATTCAAGTTGAGGAAGAAAAGTCCAAAATCAGATGTTTATAGACTCAATTAAATTTTTTCTAAGGTTTAATTGAATTTATGGAGGGTTGGATTGTAAGAAAAATTGATTTTTAAGTCGATTTAGTTTTTTATTGGATGAAATTAAAGTTCTGGGGTCCAATTATAATTTTGAAGAATTAATTTGCTCAAATTAGGGGTTTAATTGCATAATTATTGAAGTTTGATGGCCAATTAGGAATTTAATTGAAACAATCTGAAACCAAGGACCAAACCAGAAAATGCGCTAAAATTAAGGAACATAATTACAATTTTGGCAAGGATTTGATTACAAAGCTGCAAAAAATTCAATGGCTGAATCAAAAGAAACCAAGCGGCGCCGTTTCACCATGTCATTGTCTGCAACAGCTGGTGTTCTTTGATAATTAAGGAAGGAGACGTTGGCAGCGATAATGGAGCCGTTTCCAAATCAAGAAGGGAGTGTATCACGACTGACAACCCTCATCACCGTGATGCACACCAGCTTACCAAAAACATTCTCATCCTCCGGCTATATAAGCCAGAAGAAAAACCGAACGCAGAGGATGACGGAAAGGAGAAAGACGAGACAGAGAGGGAGAGAAAGAGAACAGGGAGAATAAAAAGAAACAGAGGGAGAGAGGAAGGAGAACTGGGCAGCACAGGGAGAAGATAACAGAGGAACAGCCGAACAAGAAGCAAGAAAAACACCAACAGCAACCAGCCTCCATCGTTGCTGTCCCTTGACCTTTGGAACCAGAGGCAGGGGAATAAAACCAAAGAAACAGAAGCAAAGGAAGAAACCCAGAGAGAAAGTCCAGAATAATAAAAAGAACGCAAGACCAGAATTGTCATCATCTTCAATTCTTCTAGAAATCAGGTGAGTTCGTCTTCATATTCTCTTAAATATATGCACGCGTGAAACAAATTCACTAACGCATGAACTACGCCAGGCTTGCTGGCTTCAGCTCAAAAAAATTAAATTCATCAAAAAATTTTATTTTTAAAATGTGATTTTCCGCAAATTTTTTTACTACATTTTAATCAATACTGATTTGTATTTTTATATTGTAAAGATACAAATCCAGTATTAAAATACCCAGTTTTCATCAAGACATTAAAAAAATTAAAAAATATTTTATTTTCATGCATACGGCCAAGTCTCTTAAAAATAAAAATAAAAACATATTGTATTTGAATACAACAAAGAAAATATTGTATTTGAATACAACAAAGAAAATTTCAAAAATATGTTTTTGGTATGCATTTTGGCTTTAATAACTAGTGTATTAAAGTCGCGAGAACTAGGCCAACATTTTAAAAATTCCAAAAAAAATATTTTGTTTTCTTTTAATATCTAGGGTTATGATCTTATACGTAAGACGTATTCCGGATATTAAATTCTTTTGTTGATGTTAGAATTACCCAATAAGATAAGGATCTCCTTACCGATGAGGACTTTTCTTAAATTATAGACGGATCAACAACTAGAAAACACGACAAAACCTTATATTTTATCAGACAATTAAACAATGCAGCCTACCTTAGGTAGGGCGTATTTGGGGTGCTAATACCTTCCCTTTACGCAACAAACCTTATATTTTATCAGACAATTAAACAATGCAGCCTACCTTAGGTAGGGCGTATTTGGGGTGCTAATACCTTCCCTTTACGCAACCAGTCTCCGTACTCAATCTCTGAGACTAGTTAGGGTTCCTGGTGACCAAAATACTAGGTGGCGTCCATTTTTCCACTAAAAAACAAGAATTCCTTGTTTCCCCACATTTGCCACATTATATAAAATTTTAAGGGTGGATTTTTTTGCCAGCGACGCAGCACACGTGCGACATAAGTTAGGGAAACACTTGGTGGATGAATAATTATAATTATAATTATATTATTATTATTATAATTATTATATTATTATAACATATACTAAAATTGTTTAGTATTTCACTGTACAGTCCACCGTGAAACGCTAAACTGTTTTTTTTGTTTTTAATTTTTTTTTTGCTTTTTATGCCTTCTTGGGTTATTTTTTTTTTGCTTTTTTTGTGTTTTTTTTAATGAATTTTTTTGTTTAATTTAGTCTGTTGATTTTAATTTTTTTTTTTAGTTATCAAACTTTCATGACACGGATCTCGGGTTTGACGAGTTAACCTGGTATGACGAGTTAACCCGAATTTTTTTTTTTTTGCTTTTTTTAAAGTTTGATGAGTTAACCCGGAATTTGTTTTTTTTTGTTTTTAATTAATTTTTTTTTTCGTTTAGTTTAGTTTAGTTTTTTAATGCCAAAATTTCTTTCTATTTAATTATCAGACTTTCATGACACATATCCCGGGCTTGACGGGTTAACTCGTCAATTTGTTTTTATATTTAGTTATCAAACTTTCATGACGCGAATTCTAGATTTGACGGGTTAACCTGGTTTGAAGGGTTAACCCAGTTAATTCAGATTCTTTTCTTTTTCTTCATTAGTTTTTTTCTTCTTGTTGGTTTTTTTTCTTTGTTTTTTTAATTAATCTATTTAATTATCACACTTTTATGACACGAGCTTGTAGCCAGACTCACATTCAAGGCTCTTGGGTCCAGTGTTGCAGCCAGACTCACTTAAACTTGAATCATGTAAGTTTAATATTATTATTAATATTATAAATATTACTCTTGGGTCAAGCGTTGCAATTAAACTAAAGGCTTTTGGGCATATCTTTCAGAAAAACCTAACACTCTTAGATCTTAGCATTTTTTGATATTTTTTATGCAAGAAAAAAAATTTAACCCGTGGTGCGTGCCTTTGTTTTTTTTTTTTCTTTTTCTTTTTAAGCCTTTTACTATGGATTACACAGTACAGTCCACAGTGAAAAAGCTGATGCCTTTATTTTTTGTCTTTTTTAATTATTTTTTTAATTTAGTTTCTTAATATTAAATTTTTTCTATTTAATTATCAAACTTTCATGACATGGATCTCAGGTTTGACGGGTTAACCCAGTTTATTCAGATTTTTTTTCTTTTTCTTGATTAGTTTTTTTTCTTCCTGTAGGTTTTTTTATTCTCTTTGCTTTTTCCTTTTTAATTTATTTCATTAATAATAAATCTTTTTTCTATTTAGTTATCACACTTTCATGACACGAATTCTAGGTTTGACATGTTAACCTGATTTGACGGGTTAACCTGGTTGATTCAGATTTTTTTCTTTTCCCTCATTAGTTTTGTTCTTCCGCTTTCATCTTTTAATATTATATGCAGTTCATAGTAAAAAGGCTGAAGCCTGTAGTTTTTATTTTTATTTTTTTTGCTTTTTTTTATGCCTTTCACTGTGGACTGCATAGTGTAGTCCACGGTGAAAAGGCTGATGCCTTCTTTTTTAATTAATTTTTTTATTTAGTTTGTTGATATTAATTTTTTTTTCTATTTAGTTATCAGATTTTCTTGACACGGATCTCGGGTTTGATGGTTTAACTTGGTTAATTTAGATTTTTTTTTCTTTTTCTTCATTAGTTTTTTTCTTCTTATAAGTTTTTTTCTTTTATTGTTTCTTTTTATTTAATATTTTTTTATTTAATTTAGTTGATCAATATTAAATTTTTTTCTATTTAGTTATCGATTGATGCTTTTAGTTTTTTTTCTTTTAGTTTTTTTGCTGTTTTTATGTCTTTAACTGTAAACTGCATACTGAGTCCACAATGAAAAGGCTGATGCCTTTTTGTTTATTTTTTTTCTTTTTTAATTAATTTTTTCCCGTTTAATTTAGT
>Ga0325404_1004982_pt1 | contig 14028 bp, 5 predicted proteins | sample PopdelMetagenome_18_FD_205664 | JGI IMG/M metagenome (GOLD analysis project Ga0325404, IMG submission 205664) | Populus deltoides microbial communities from Bellville, Georgia, United States - Xylem-Control-R1 | ecosystem: Host-associated > Plants > Phyllosphere > Stem > Wood/Secondary xylem... | reverse complement strand
TTTTACTTGTCTAGAAAATTAAGGGAAGGTAACAGAGATAATTTAGAACCCTTTAAAATTTTTATCCAAAATATTTATAAAATACTATATAAACCTTATTAAACCAATACAGTTAAAAAAACAAATAGCCTCTCTCCCTGTTTTTGTCCTATGTTAATGTGTTTTGATTTGGACATCTACTCGATCTATTATCCTTTTTTTTCATATTAATTTTCAAACTAGCTTTTTAAAAATTAATTTCAAGTAAAAATAAAATTTAATTTTTTTAAAAGAAACTTTTTTTAAAAAAAAACAAACACGTTATTTCTCTCCTTATTCGCTGCGGTGATTTCAGGTCCTCATCTTCTATATTATTTACTAGTTACATGACCCGCGCGATGCCGCGGGTCTTTTTTTTTGCATAAAAATATATAAAAAAAAACTAAGATTTAAAAGTGTTAGGTTTTTCTGCAAAGCTATACCCAAGAGTCTTGGGTGTGGCTGTAACGCCTGACCTAAAAGTAATATTTATAATATTAATAATAACATTAAACTTGCATGACCTAAGTTTAAGTGAGTCTGACTGCAACACCGGACCCAAGAATATTGGATGTGGGTCTGGCTATAAGGGTGTCATAAAAGTGTGATAATTAAATAGATTAATTAAAAAGAAAAAAACAAAGAAAAAAACCAACAGGAAGAAAAAAACTAATGAAGAAAAAGAAAAAAAAATCTGAATTAATTGGGTTAACCCTTCAAATCAGGTTAACCCGTAAAACCTGAGATTCGCGTCATGAAAGTTTGATAATTAAATAGAAAAAAAATTGACGGGTTTACCCAGAATTAACTGGGTTAACCCATCAAACCAAGTTAACTCAACAAGTCCAAGATACGTGTCATGAAAGTCTGATAATTAAATAGAAAGAAATTTAACATTCACAAACTAAACTAAACGAAAAAAATTAATTAAAAAGAAAAAAAATCCGTGTTAACTCGTCAAACCAGGTTTACCCATCAAACCCGGGATCCGTATCATGAAAATCTCATAACTAAATAAAAAAAAATTAACATTAACAAACTAATCAAATAAAAAAATTAAAAAAAAAATTAAAAAAAATAGTTCTATAATATAATATAATATAATAATATATTAATAAGTGAAAGGCGTGGGGAGCTACAGTAGTTTCCCATGCCTTTTAGAATATTACTTAATAAGAGCATGAAAAAATAAAAATAATTTTAATATTTTTTTGTTATTATATTATTAAAGTGTCCAAAGAATTCCAAATAAAAAAGACACAAAAAAATCCCAATCAAATAGATAAACGAGCATCACATATTCATATTGTTTTCTTTACTCTCCTCCGATCTTTCAATGTCTTTTTTTGTTTTTGCCTCCCTCAATCTTGTTAGAGAATAATATAAATAATATCCTGAGACTTCACTTAACAGCTTAAGCTATTGGGTTGAGATGGTTCTTTGACATGATATCAGAGCTTTGATGACCAAGCGGGTCACGAGTTCGAATCTCACCATCCCCATTTATTTAATAAAAATTAAGCACAGGATAATGTAGATCTGTGCAAGTTTCAATTCCAAAGGGCTTTCACTTGAGAAAATGTATTAGATAATAATATAAATCATATCCTGGAACCTCAACTACCACCTTCTATTTCCTCGTCCCTCTCTTGTCTCAACCTTTCTTTTATTTCTGTCTTTCCTTTTCATTTTTTTAAAAGCCTTTTAACCTCTCTCTCTCCCACTTTCTATCCTTTCCTAAGGGTAGATAAAGTTGAACATGTGGCGACCATCCATTAGCTTTTTTTTTTTTCTAATATTGTTATAGGTCAATCATATTACCTGAATGTGTGATACCGAGACGGTCATCATAGACTATTATTTTTAATTGCTTCAGTTTGATTCTTTGTTGAGTTTCTTTTAGTAATTCTACTTTTTTGCAAGTCTTTTCTCTTGTTGATCTGTTTTTTTTTAAAAAAAAGAAAACTAAAAAGAACTTTGACCTATCACAGCTTAGGTTAATTATATTTGTTGTTGGAAGCGAGCTGGTATCATCCATAGAGACGTCTAAGTGATTATCCGAACCTTTCTTTCTTAGGTGACCTATCACAACTTGTTTTCAGCCCATTTTAACCAAAATCACCTAGAAAATTGATGGCCAAAATCCCCAACAACAACTTTCTTTTTCTAAAACAAAATATGGTGATCCTCTCTCTCTCTTAAAAAAAACTAAAAACAAAGAAAAACAAAGTTTGATATCAAAATACAATAATGAAAAATTATAGAGACTAAAATAAACTTTACAAACAAATTGCAAAGCCACAACTTATTTTAGTTGAGTTTTTCACTTCAGTCCTATATCTTTCAATTCAACCCTCATCCTTGAAAAAATATGTAATTAAGCTTTAATTTGGATTTAAAAGAGCTCAATTGTGAAAAAAATAATTGAGTATTAAATTGGAAATTTTCAAAAAATTCACTATTAATATCCAAATTCCATAGTGAAATGAATATAAGTGAATAGTGATGAAGAGAACTTCTTTCTCTTTTAATTTATACTATAATTTGGTATTGTGGCACACATTTTTTTTAAATATTCTTTATTTACAAACAAATTAAAATATTATATATGAATATGCATTTTAGAATTTAATAATTAGTTTATTAAATTCATATGAATTTAGTTAATATTTTAATAGACTACTATTTTTTAATTCATGAGAATTAATCACTTTTTAAAAATCTTGATTAAGTTTGGATCCAACCAATATAAAATATAAAAACATTTACGAACATTGTAATGAATTGTTTTAAATCACTATAATATTTCTACTACATTGATTATATTAATAAGGTGTCAACTGTTTTTTGGTTGCAAATGGTCAAATTTATTCCGGTGTTAATTAATTAAATTAAATTTAATCATATTAAGTGTACGCTAATATGTTAAAGCCATATCATTTATCTTAAATAAATATTAAATATGTTAATTTTGTGTTGGATGAAGTTTGGATCCAACCAATATAAAATAAAATAAGAGGTCCAACTTAATCACAAGTTGACCTCGGCCCTGGTGACCTATAAGTTATAATCTTTTTCTAAATTAGCCCTTTGGTAAGGTCTAACAATTATAATAGGAAGGAAACAATTTATTCACCAATGTCCTTTTCCTTATTTTAAATAAAAATTGAATTCATTAAAAATTAATTATCGATTGCTAGCTCAGCCTGTAATAGTTAAGGATACAGTACACCCTTGAATTGATTTTGTACATGAAGCCATTAGACTTCCATGCACCTAAAAAATTGAAGGAATCTCAAATTTTATTGGTACTTAGGTATCACAAACAAAAATATAATAAATAAAAATAAATAGTAAATAGTAGTAAATAGAAATGGATTAATAAATAGTGGGTTTCATAGTTTCTATGGTTATTTTTTATTACCGTAGGTATCCGAGCCAGTTTGCACGTACCTTGATTAATCTCACGGGTCCTGAAGTTAATGACCAAGTAAGTCTCTAGTGATCATCATATGAGCAATCACAGGGTTCGAACCTGAGACCAAAAAAAACAAATCACTTAGTTTTAAGTTTTTACCACTAGACCATCACCTTAGTTTCTATGATTATTACTTATGGAAACAATGCTTTTGTTAACTTTCCTTGACTTTCCTAGCAGTTTACAGTAACAGTACTATTTAATTATGCAGATTAGCTGACCTTTTGAGTCCATTCTTGCAAGAGTAGATGCGTTCATTTTAGGTTTATTCAGCAGACTTCAAGAGGTAAGAACCTGCTCTTATATCATGTAAAGAAAAAGATAAAATAGCAAGACAAGAAGAGAGAACATGAGCTAAAGCTGCATAAATTAGCTGCTTAATAAAAAGAATACAATTTTATTGTGATTTGTGATGTTTTTTTTAAAAAAGAGAATAGAAAAAAGGCAACAAAATTCTTGGAGGGTTAGAAATAGGTATAAATGAATGAACGGTATTGTTGTAATTGAATAAAAAATTGATAAATATAAATAGAAAAAAGAATAAGGGAGATCTGAATTCTTAGAAAGAAAATCATGAGAGTGAAAGAAAAAAAAGAGAAAAAAAGAAAAGGTAAAGAAAAGTGAAGAGAGTTAGAGAAAATAAATTAAGATGTAAGATTTACGCTTTGATGTGTATAAATGTGTTTTTCTTAGCTTTAATTTTCTGTTTTGTTAAATATTAGGGTTTTGAAGATTATGTTTTGGGTTTAATTGATGAATTGATTTGAATATTATGAAAAATTTTAAGTAAAAATGATGATTTTGAATTATGGTTTGTTAAAATAGTGAATTTGAGTTAGAAGTCTTATATATCATTAGGTGATCTGTGAAAATTCTGAATATGAGGTTGAAAATGATGAAATTTCAGTTGGGTCTCTTAATTTATAAAAATTTCAGTTGGGTCTCTTAAGCATAATATGAGATTCTGGATAAATGTAATGTTGAGAAATTATAGGGACATGTTAATTAGTAGCTCAAAAAGATACGAGACTAAAATGAACTTTACAAACAATTACAGTGTCGCCATATTTTTACAGAGTTTTTCATTTTAGTCATCTATCTTACAATTCAACTCTTATCCATAAAAAAAAAAAATTGCAATTGAGTTTTAATTTGAGCATAAAAAGATTCAATTATACAAAAAAAATAATAATTAAAATACCAAATTAAAAATTTTAAAAACATTCACTATTAATATCCACATCCACAATAAAATAAGTCTCTGTAAATAGTAATAAACAGAAATCTCTTTTATCTTTTAATTTATACTATAATTTAGTATTGTGACACATTTTTTTTTAAATAGTTTTTTATTTAAAAAAATATTAAAATATTATATATATAATAATAATAATAACAAGAAATATTAAAAAATATATTAATTAAATATTTTTATAAATTAAATATAATTATAAAAACCACTCTGACACAGTAAAAAAACAAATAGTATTTTCTTTCTTTTTTATCCCATTCCTTTCCTTCTTTTATCATGCTGTGATTTTAAGATTTTTATTTTAAGTGTTTGAATAAGTAGTTGTTTTCTAAAATATATTAAAATAATAGTTTTTTTATTTTTTAAAAATTATTTTTAATATAAAAAAAATTAATTTAGAATACAAAAAATTATTTTTTAAAAAAATACTTTAAAAAATAAAAAACAAACACGCTATTTCCTGCCTTATTTGCAAGAGCATGGCTATTAACAACTAAAACTCAAAATATAGAGAAAAATAGTATCGTAGTCTTTCCTTTTGTGCCTCCAACAACCTCTCCCTCTATTTCCACGTCCCTATCTTATCTCAACCGTGCCTTTCCTCTCTCTTTTTTTTCTTAAACCTTTTAGCTTTCTCTCTCCCACTTTCTATCCTTTCCTAGCGGGTAGATGAAGTTGAACACGTGGCGACCATCTATTAGCTTTTGAAATTACCTTTATCTCCATGTCACAGTAGAATCTAAGTTACTGTTTGTTTGATTGATGTAATTTTTTTAAAAAAATAGTTTTTTTAAAAAGTAAAATATTTTTTTAGTATTTGATAGTATCATATAAAATAAATTAGAAAATATTTTTTAGTATTTAGTTATGTTATATAAAATGAACTAGAAAATAACTTATTAATGTTATTTTTTTAAATTTATTAAAATAACGAGAAACAAATCTTACAAATTAAAAAGTTGAATGAGAAAGAAATTAAAAAAATATAATTTCATAAATTATCTCAAATAAAATAAATAACAATCAAAATAATGGAGATCAAATATAAAGATAAAAAATTGAAAGATGATGAAATTAAAATAATAATAATTACAATTTCATAAATTATTTCAAATAGAATAAGTAACTATCAAAAGAATGATGATCAAATTTGATAAATAAAAAATTTCAATTAAAAAAATAAAAAGAGAAAAGCAAATAACAATCATAAAAATGAGGATCAAATTTAATATAAAATCAAATTATAACGGGTGAAATTGAAAACAAAAATATTCAAAACAAAATATATAGTAATTAAAAGTTTGAGGATCCAATTTGTTATAATCAATAAATAATATGATATTTTTAAATTTTTCACAATTTCTAGAAAATATTTTCCGCCTAAAATAAAAAAAAATACTTTTTAAAAAATAAAACTAATTTTTTTTACTAAAAAATATTTTTTATTGATTAATTTTTTTAATAGCAAATAAATATAAAAAAATTTAAAATTTATTTTTAAAAAAATTAATTTTCATCAAATAAACGAGGAATAGTTATGACTACCCCTATCTTAAAGTGCAGATCAGGTTGAACAAGTGGCGATAATCTATTGGTTACTTGGATCAGCTGGTCACCATGTCACAAAAAGATTTAAAATTCTCCTATCATTTACTCACGTTGTAATATTTGTTTTTAAAAAAATACTGAAATTTTTAATTATAATATGTAAGTATAATTTCTTATGTAATGTAATTGTAATCCCTAGCATAATGCATATTCTAGGGCAAGCACATCAACTCAGGAGCAAAGCAACTCGATGAAATAGCAAAAGAAAAAGATTTGAAGGACTGAAATAAAATAAAACCACAAAAGAAGGATGAAGAAAGTAACCGCAATCTGGATGCCACCAAAAACCTAGTTCTTTTAGCTTTTATTTATTTATTTAATATTGTAAAAGGTCAATCATATTACTTCATTGAGTGTGACACACAGATGATCATCATAGATAATTTATTTTTAATTGCTTGAGCTTCATCCTTTTTTGTGTTCATTCTTTGCAAGGCTTTTCCTGTTTTTTTTATTTAAAAAAGAATAAAACAAAAAAAAAACTTTGACCGATCATAGCTTAGATTAGTTAATTATATTTGTGGTTGGAAGCGGGCTGAGTGATTATCCTGCACCTTTCACTCGTTTCTTTCGTTTTTTGTTTGTCACTGTCTTAATTATGTCATCAAAATGCATTTTTAATGGGAATTACTGCTTTAACTCACAAGTGTCAGTTAGAATCCTTATACCTTGCCTTGCTGCTTTTGAAGCTGGATTCCATACAGAGCTAAAGGCCTTCCACTTTTGTTCCTCCCGCTGTTTCATTGAGCTCTCAGTACCAGTGCTTTCCGCGCATATTTTCCCAAATTAAGGTAATGGAATTCCTCTTCCCATTCTCTCTGCGCCTGTTTTACTTGTAGTGACTCACTCTCACGTCCTGTATCCTCATTTCTCTGATTTTCAGACTGGTGGAAAATGGCTATCGAAAGTGTGGGTGGATCCATTATATCTAAGATAGCAGAACTCATGGTGGAACCAGTAGGAAGGCAGTTCCGTTACATGTTCTGTTTCAACAATTTTGTTGAAGAATTCAAAGAACGAAAGGAGAACCTTGCTTTAGCACTAGATGGTCTGCAAAATGATGTCGAAGCTGCTGAAAGGAATGCTGAAGAAATTAAGAAAGGTGTCAAAAAGTGGCTGGAAGATGCAAACAACGAAATTGAAGGTGCGAAGTCTTTGGAAAATGAAATAGGAAAAAATGGCAAATGCTTTACTTGGTGTCCAAACTGCATGCGACAATTCAAGTTAAGCAAGGCACTGGCCAAGAAGTCGGAGACTTTCAGAAAACTTTTAGAAACAAAGTTTACAAAAGTGGCCCACAAAGCTCCTCCTCAGCCCATAGAATTTCTTCCATCAAAGGAATTCACGCCCTCAGAATCTTCAAAAGAAGCTTTCAAACAGATTATGAAAGCTCTCAAAGATGACAACGTCAATATGATCGGACTGTACGGCATGGGAGGGGTGGGTAAAACCACCCTGGTGAAAGAAGTAGGCAGGAGAGCCGAAGAGTTGCAGCTGTTTGATAAAGTTTTGATGGCTACGGTGTCGCAGAATCCAAATGTCATAGGCATCCAGGATCGACTGGCAGATAAGTTAGGTCTGGATATTAAAGAAAAGAGTAAAGAAGGGAGAGCAGATCGATTATGGCAGAGACTGAAGCAAGTGGAGAAGATGCTTATAACCCTAGATGATGTTTGGAAACATATTGACTTGAAAGAAATAGGGATCCCATTTGGTGATGATCACAGGGGTTGTAAAATTCTTCTAACAACTCGTCGTACAAATGTATGTTCTTCTATGGAGTGCCAGCAAAAAGTGTTCTTAAGAGAATTACCTGAAAAAGAAGCATGGGATTTATTCAGAATCAATGCAGGTTTACGTGATGAGGACTCTACCTTGAACAAAGTGGCAAGGGAGGTTGCGAGAGAATGCCACGGCTTGCCTATAGCACTTGTGACAGTGGGAAGGGCTCTAAGAGAAGAATCTGCTGTTAAGTGGAACAGAGTGTCTAAACAACTCAAAAACTCTCAATTTCCGGACATGGAACAAATTGAAGAAAAAAATGCATATGCATGTCTTAAGTTGAGCTACGATTATTTGAAGACCCAGGATACCAAGTTATGTTTCTTGCTATGCTGTTTATTTCCAGAAGATTACAACATTCCAATCGAGGACTTGACGAGATACGCAGTTGGCTATGGTTTCCATCAAGATGGGGAGCCCATTGAAGATGCAAGGGAACAAGTTCATGTGGCAATCAAAGACCTCAAAGCTTGTTGTTTGTTGCTGGGCACTGAAACTGAAGAACATGTGAGAATGCATGACTTGGTTCGTGATGTTGCTATTCAGATAGCATCATCAGAAGAATATGGATTCATGGTAAAGGCAGGCATTGGGTTGAAGGAGTGGCCAATGAGCAATAAAAGCTTTGAAGGTTGTAAAACAATTTCGTTAATGGGCAATAAACTAGCAGAACTTCCTGAAGGGTTGGTATGCCCACAGCTCAAAGTTCTATTACTAGAACTGGATGATGGTATGAATGTTCCTCAGAGGTTTTTTGAAGGGATGAAAGAAATTGAAGTTTTGTCTCTGAAGGGAGGGTGTTTGTCATTGCAATCACTTGAACTCTCAACGAAACTTCAATCGTTGGTGTTGATCAGGTGTGGATGCAAGGACCTCATTTGGTTGAGAAAGATGCAGAGACTTAAGATTCTTGTTTTTCAGTGGCGCTCAACCATTGAAGAATTACCTGATGAAATAGGAGAGCTCAAGGAGTTAAGGTTGTTGGATGTGAGAGGTTGTCAAAGGCTAAGAAGGATCCCTGTGAATTTGATTGGAAGGTTGAAGAAGTTAGAAGAGCTGTTGATTGGGGAATACAGCTTTCAGGGATGGGATGCTGTTGGATGTGACAGCACAGGAGGAATGAATGCAAGCCTAACAGAACTAAATTCGTTGCCTCAATTAGCCGTATTATCATTGAGGATACCGAAGGTTGAATGCATTCCCAGAGATTTTGTTTTTCCAGTTAGCTTGCGCAAATATCATATAATATTAGGGAATGTTGATGGATATTATACAATGTTTGGGGATCGCTACCCAACCTCCTTAATTTTGGGTGGTACATCCTTAAATGCGAAGACATTTGAGCAATTGTTTTTACATAAATTAGAATCTGTAGACGTGTGGCGTTGTGGGGATGTTTTCACTCTGTTTCCAGCAAGATTGCAGGAAGGTTTAAAAAATCTAAAGGAGGTGATTGTTCACAGCTGTAAATCATTGGAAGAGGTATTTGAATTGGGTGAGGAGAAGGAGCTGCCGCTGCTGTCATCTTTAACCAAGTTACAGATGTCAGGTTTACCTGAGCTCAAATGCATATGGAAGGGGCCCACCAGACATGTCAGCCTCCAAAGTCTTAATATTCTGAGTTTGAATTCTCTCGACAAACTGCCATTTATCTTCACACCGTCCCTCGCTCGAAGTCTGCCAAAGCTAGAAAGCCTTAGCATAAGTAAATGCGGTGAATTGAAGTATATTATCAGAGAAGAGGATGGTGAAAGGGAAATAATTCCAGAGTCTCCTTGCTTCCCAGAATTAAAAACTCTCGACATATCTTACTGTGATAAACTGGAATATGTCTCTTTGTCTCATAACAGAGATGGCATCATCAAGTTCCCTCAACTAAGAGAATTGTCTCTTGGGCTCAGATCAAATTACAGCTTTTTAGGTCCAAGGAATTTTGATGCTCAATTGCCTTTGCAAAACTTAGCCATTAAAGGCCACGAAGAAGTGGGTAATTGGTTGGCACAGCTACAAGTACGTAATTTATATTTCTCCACTAATTTAAATTGTCAATTGCGATAATTTATTCTTTCTTCCTCCCAATTTCTAAAAGTAAAGTAATTGATAAATGCTTATTTTTATTTTTTTATGATTTGTTTTTTTATCTAAACATATATAAATATAAGAAACTTAACTGCCTCATTGTTGTCTGCGTTATTAAAAATTAATCATATGGAAGAACATATTATCTGTTAGATTTAACTGCCTCATTTGAAATATATTATCTGTTAGATTTAACTGCCTCATGGTTTACGTAATTTATATTATCTGTTAGATTTATTCTTTCTTCGTCACTGCTTATTTTTTTGTTTTATCTAAACATATATAAATATAAGAAACTTAATACCAACAATTAATCATAGAAATCATATTAGCTTATTTTGTGTTCAAATATTTAATTCAATTAAAATATCTTTAAAAATTTATTAACTTTATAACTAAAATAAAAATATTAGTTACTATTTTTATTTTTATTTTTATTTTTTACATGAAACTAATTATTAGGAGTTGTAGTAACCTTTTTTCGCAAAAATCTAATTATTATTTAACTTGTCTCTAATTAAGAAAAAAACTGAAACAATAATATGTAATCTCTAAAAAGTATGTAATCCTGTTTTTTCTTTTTTTTTCTCCTATTTATACATCATATAAATTGTTTTTATGAGAGTGAAAAAATATAATATTGTTCTCTGATAAGATGGTCGTCCATGGGCAGCAAAACGGCTTCTTACAAAGATTAGAATCTGTACAAGTGGACGATTGTGGGGATGTTCGCACTCCGTTTCCAGCAAAATTGCTGCGAGCTTTGAAAAATCTAAAGAGTGTGGAAATTGAGGACTGCAAATCATTGGAAGAGGTATTTGAATTGGGTGAGCCTTATGAAGGAAGCACTGAGGAGAAGGAGCTGCTGTCATCTTTAACACGGTTACGGCTGTCATGTTTACCTGAGCTCAAATGCATATGGAAGGGGCCTACCAGCCATGTCAGCCTCCATAGTCTTACTCTTTTGAATTTGTATTCTCTCGACAAACTGACATTTATCTTCACACCGTCCCTGGCTCGAAGTCTGCCAAAGCTAGCAGGCCTCTACATAAATAATTGCGCTGAATTGCAGCATATTATCAGAGAAGAGGATGGTGAAAGGGAAATAATTCCAGAGTCTTCCGGCTTCCCAAAATTAAAAAAAATCTTCATAGAAGACTGTGGTAAACTGGAATATGTCCTCCCTGTCCCTGTCCCTGTGTCTCCAAGCCTTCTGAACCTGGAAGAGATGCGGATTTTTAAAGCTCATAATTTAAAGCAAATATTTTACAGTGTAGAAGGAGATGCACTCACCACAGATGGCATCATCAAGTTCCCTAAGCTAAGACAATTGTCTATTTCAAATTGCAGCTTCTTTGGTCCAAAGAATTTTGCTGCCCAATTGCCTTCCTTGCAATATCTAAAAATCAATGGCCACAAAGAATTGGGAAATTTGTCTGCACAGATCCAAGTACGTCCTTTATATTTCTCCAATAATTTTTTTCCTTTTTAATTTAAATTGTCAACTTCAGTACATGTTGATTTCTTCCTTTAAATTTCTGAAACTGAAGCAATTGATAAGTGGAGATAAATCCTTTAGCCATCCACTAAATTGAAAAGGAGCTTTCTAACTGTATCATTCCCTGTCTCTTGATGGAGGGCTTAAGAAGTAAGAAATTAATTATTGTAATGAAATCCTACCTAGATTTTTCAATCTTTATGCTTTACCAGTTTGAGTGAAATTGAGGCTCTTCCCCCAATTAATGGAAGTATTTGAAGAGGAAGATAAACCTCCATCTGCTAATATTGAGTTGTTTGTTTCAGTCCTGCAGCTTATGATTTCATATTCCCATGCCTTGTTGCCATGTCTACTTCTATCCTTTTGTTGATAAGTTTTTTTGCTGAAGTTTATATGGACAATTCGTTCATCTATTTACCAAAATTATATAGTTCAAAAGTGCACAAAATTTCTTTTGATGCAGGGGTTCACAAATTTGAAAACATTACGCTTGGAATCCCTGCCTGACATGAGTTGTATATGGAAGGGTCTTGTGCTGAGCAAATTGACTACTTTGGAGGTAATCTATCTGGATAAAAATTAGACAAGTTTGTCCACTAAAACAACTTTGCACGTAATAAAAAATGTTTTTTATACAAAAGTACATCAAATAACTTCACAAAAAAATTATTAACATATCTTTAAAAATTTATTAACTTTATAACTAAAATAAAAATATTAGTTACTATTTTTATTTTTATTTTTTACATGAAACTAATTATTAGGAGTTGTAGTAACCTTTTTTCGCAAAAATCTAATTATTATTTAACTTATCTCTAATTAAGAAAAAAACTAAAACAATAATATGTAATCTCTAAAAAGTATTTAATCCTGTTTTTTTCTTTTTTTTTCTCCTATTTATACATCATATAAATTGTTTTTATGAGAGTTAAAAAATATAATATTGTTCTCTGATAAGATGGCCGTCCATGGGCAGCAAAACGGCTTCTTACAAAGATTAAAATTTGTACGAGTGGACGATTGTGGGGATGTTCGCACTCCGTTTCCAGCAAAATTGCTGCGAGCTTTGAACAATCTAAAGGAGGTGATTGTTGACAGCTGTAAATCATTGGAAGAGGTATTTGAATTAGGTGAGCCTGATGAAGGAAGTAGTGAGGAGAAGGAGCTACCGCTTCTGTCATCTTTAACAGAGTTACGGCTGTCATGTTTACCTGAGCTCAAATGTATATGGAAGGGGCCATCTAGACGTGTCAGCCTCCAAAGTCTTAATCGTCTGAATTTGGAGTCTCTCAACAAACTGACATTTATCTTTACACCGTCCCTCGCTCGAAGTCTGCCAAAGCTAAAAAGACTTTACATAAGTAAATGCGGTCAATTGAAGCATATTATCAGAGAAGAGGATGGTGAAAGGGAAATAATTCCAGAGTCTCCTGGGCAGGATGGTCAAGCTTCACCTATCAACGTTGAGAAGGAGATAGTGCTTCCTAATCTAAAGGAGTTGTCGCTAGAACAATTATCAAGTATTGTCTGTTTTAGTTTCGGATGGTGTGATTATTTCTTATTCCCTCGTTTGGAGAAGTTGAAGGTCCATCAATGTCCAAAGCTGACCACAAAATTTGCTACTACACCAGATGGTTCAATGAGTGCTCGCTCAGAGGTGCTGCTGATTTAACTTTATTTCTTGCCTCTCTTTTAGTGTGTTTGTTTCTTGTTTCTCTCAATAATAAGATTTACAAGTTAAAAGAGCATGCCATGCTTGGATTGGTTTACAGGTATCTGAAGTAGCTGAAGATTCAAGCATTAATAGAGAGTGGACCAGAAATAAAGGGTGGAAAGAAGTATAAGAAGAAGAAGAGGAAGATGGTGATGGTGATGGTGATGGTGATGGTTAATAGTCCTCGATCCAGAAGTAAGGGCGTATGTTTGCATGCCCATTTGTGTTTCTTTTGGTTTAATGTGTGGACTTTCATGCGTTCTCCATTATACGACTTGAGTATTTTCTGCATCAGCATGTTTTCTCTGTCAGTTTGATGTTCTGTTTCTATTGCATAATGCATTTTTAAAATGTTATTGAATATATTTGGGCATTCAAATCTCCAGATGACTGAGACTTGATGCTGAACTCTTTGTTCAAAAGTTTGATACTGATATCATGTTTTCCTGGCAGAGCAATCTTATGTTCAATGGTTTTTTCGAGCAGATACCTTGCTGGCTTTCGCTAATTTTCTCTTTTCTTTGTAATTTTTTGATGAATTTCTCTTTTCTTTCTCAACCTCAAGAATTAAAATAAAAGTAAAATAAAGTTTTGAATCA
>Ga0325404_1004980_pt1 | contig 14036 bp, 15 predicted proteins | sample PopdelMetagenome_18_FD_205664 | JGI IMG/M metagenome (GOLD analysis project Ga0325404, IMG submission 205664) | Populus deltoides microbial communities from Bellville, Georgia, United States - Xylem-Control-R1 | ecosystem: Host-associated > Plants > Phyllosphere > Stem > Wood/Secondary xylem... | reverse complement strand
CCACTAATCGTCACACCAACAACAGCAGACAGCGTCGCCGCCCTGACTTAACCCTCCCTCTCCCACAACGCGACCCTGCCCTCGCGGTCCCCCTCCCTCTCCCGCCCAACTCCGTCGGCTCAAACCCCTCTTCATCCTCCGTCTCCTTAGCTCGAGCTCAACTCAGCTTCTCCGAGCTCGACCGAATCAACCGAATCGGAAGCGGCAGCGGCGGAACCGTCTACAAAGTCGTCCACCGTCCAACCGGCCGCTTCTACGCTCTCAAAGTCATCTACGGCAACCACGAAGACTCCGTTCGCAACCAGATCTGCCGCGAGATCGAGATCCTCCGCGACGTCAACCACCTTAACGTCGTTAAATGTCACGACATGTTCGATCACAACGGTGAGATCCAGGTCCTTCTAGAATTCATGGACAACGGTTCCTTAGAAGGGACCCACATAAACCACGAGGCATATCTATCTGACGTGGCTCGGCAGATATTAAACGGCATCGCCTACTTGCATAAAAGGAAAATTGTGCACAGAGATATTAAGCCAAGTAATCTGTTAATTAACTCTAAAAAAAATGTTAAGATAGCTGATTTTGGGGTTAGCAGAATATTAGCACAGACGATGGATCCCTGCAATAGCTCAGTAGGAACAATTGCTTACATGAGCCCAGAAAGGATAAACACTGATCTGAATCAAGGATTGTATGATGGGTATGCAGGGGATATATGGAGTTTAGGGGTTAGCATTTTGGAGTTCTATTTAGGGAGGTTTCCATTTGGTGTAGAAAGACAAGGGGATTGGGCAAGTTTAATGTGTGCAATTTGTATGTCACAACCACCGGAGGCGCCGGCGAGTGCATCAAGGGAGTTTAGGAATTTTATTGCTTGTTGCCTGCAGAGGGAGCCATCGAGGAGGTGGACTGCCAATCAGTTGTTGCAGCATCCGTTTATTGTGAGAAGAGGTGGAGGTGGAGAGGGGGGTGGTGGGAATGGTACTCATAGCTTGATGTTGCCGCCGCCTCCTAGGCCAATTGCTTAGTAGGTAGTTGTTGTAGTTTTTTTTATTGATTTTTTCATGTTACTATTGTGGGTTATTTTTGTTGTTGTTGTTGTCGCTGTTTATGATATTAATGTGAAAATTTTCCCCTTTTTATCTCTTACTGGGTTTTTTGTGAGTTTTGATATGGTGGGCTTGGATTTTTTTATCTTAGGTGGAAATGAGAAAATGTCACAGAACCTTTTAGTTTTGATTGAATTAGATTAAGATGCCTATGATTATGATAAAGATAATTTTACCCTATTTTTGGTTTCTTTTGCTATTGATTTTACTTTGTTTTAGTTTTTGGCAAGTTTTGATATGATCATTTGGATTTTGATGTTTAGGAGGGGATCGAGAACATATGGGGGTTTGTGTTTTTGAGTTTTTATCAAACCAGATTAGTAATTCAATGTTTTTTTGAGTGAGTGATTGCTTGTTCTTGTTGTTTTTCAGGGTTTTGAAGATATAGTTAAGAAAGAAGGTTTGATTTTTGTTAGTGACGAGTGTTTTTATTTTTTATTTTTTGCCATTTCTGTTTTACAGTTCCAGGTGGGTGTAAAGATTCAGAAGGAATCGTGCAAACTTGTATGGATACATGACATTAGGTTTTGTTTCTGCTTTGTAGTATTAATGCTTTAGTGTCTCTCTATTTATCCAATACTATCATCTTTATAGATATCACTGTGCAATGCAAATATCATTTTCCCTTTGTATCTGAATGTTAGTGTTTGTGCTGCTGGTATGGTTGGTTAAGAACCACAGGTCCACAAGCTGTAAAGCCAGAATACGATGTGTATTGTTCTTGACAGCAATGTGTCTCTTAGTGAACTGTAATATAATGAAAAAGCGAAGCATAACAAGTTTGGTATGGCCATACTAGGGTACCATGCGTTTCGTCCTTTTCAATTTCCCTTGTCAGTATCTATCATGTGATTTTACCCGTTTCCCTTTCTGCTAACATAACTGTTGAAAATATTGTTCAAGTATCAAAATTTATATAATCAGCCATTTTATGATGCATTTTATTTTTGGTTATCTTGTTAGATTAGGGATGTTTGGAAACCTACGTTCAACTCTCATCATTTCCATGATTTTGCAAAAAGTTGGGAGGGGATGTTTTATAATTATTGGACTGTGTTTAATTAGTAACTAATCTAATTGATTCATGATAGAGCTTTCTGTAAATGCTCTAAAAGACGCCTTTTGCTTCCCCCCTTACCCAAATGGTCCAGTCCAGTCCTTCATATTTGTTGTGTTTGAAAGTTTTGCTTTCTTTGGAGATGACAGGACAGCTTTGCCGTGTTAGCTAAATCTATACTACTAAATATGCTTAAAATAGTTGTCTGTGTTTCTTTTTGGATGTGGGGCTAGCTGTTTGCAAATGCTATGATGAGTTGTTATTGTAATATGTACACACACACACAGACATCTGTTCTGCTAGTTAGTTAATGTTGCTACATATCATAACTCGTTAAATTCACTTAGCAAGATTTTACTCATGACTCTCAAGGCAGGCAGCTGCCAAAACAGAACTAAAAAATGAATGCTAAAGTTTGCATTACATGGGATGGTTATTATTGTTACCTTTTTCAGCATCATCCTTGAGGACCACTTCCTAGTTTTTATCTTTCCTGCCGAACTTGGTCCTGTAGCCAGAAAGGGTGCAGGTTCCAGTCACATAGAGAGAGAGGGAGAGGGTTAACTGTTAACCATATAATCTGACTGATAGTTTCCTTTGCTGTCTTTTCCAGCTTTTACAGACCAGCACACATGGGCTAGGCTTGGCGATGCTAGTTTCCATGCAAGACGTTATTTACCTTAAGAATATAATGAGCTGAGCACCGTTCTTTTTGTATGCCACTGGACTTGAGTGAACTTGCCCATAGCAAGAGCATAAAAAAATTCACACAACTTTGGGGTCACTTGTGTGAATATCCACCCACCCAACATGGTCTACACTGTTCGTAGTTTTTGGGGTATGAATCTGTCGATCAATCTGGTGGGGGTACTTTTCAATGAAAAGGTCATATTGCATATATTCTCTTCGCTTTTCGGGTCCTTGTTCCTGTAAGGTGTAGCTGGTTCCTGGTGCATGAATGGTCTCTGTTGCTTTCTTGAGATTTCTTCTTTATCTTACAAGTGCTCAAAGCATTTAGACGACCACTAGTAGGGGCCAGCCAACGTGTTGAATTGGCAAAGATTTGGTATGATTTGTATTCAAAGTGGAAATGCTTTTAGCTCTTAATTCTCTTTCTATATATCCAAAAACATAATAATCACATAAAAGCAAACCCTACAGGGCTATATTCTCTGTTAGGCTAAATCTTCCCTTTGCTATATCACATCATTCTATGTATAGTGTATGGGCACTTTTTAGATCATGTCATTTGGTGAGAAATATCAATCCTTTTGCCTGAGAACTACGTTCGCGTGTAGAGAACCCCATATCTAATCTACTAAAAAAACCACTAAAGCCATAAAAAGCTCATGGGCGGAAGTCATGCCACAACATTTGAGAAGCCATGGAATTTATGGACGCAATCGAAGGGCCAAGTGAAGTTGTAGCCATGCTCATGGTCCATTATTCTTGAACACAAGGGTGCATACCTGCACATTACAGTGAAAGTTAGGCAGCGCTTTTTTTGTAGATTGTTTTTCCGTTCTCCCTTATTGTATGGATTGAGATGGACCGTGATTATAGTAAGTTAATGACCTTACTTAGGAAGCACTGTCATGATCACCTCATCAAATCTCCTACCAATCATTTCCTTCAGCAAACTAACATCTTCTTAATTGATAGCTCTTTAACGTCCAACAATAGTTAGCGGGCTTGGAATTGCAGCTGATGGCTCGTCTCATCTGCAGTTCAAGAACCTTGATGTCTCAGCATTGACCCCAACAAAGTGATATTTGGACATACCTTGATACCTTGAGAATTCCTACCTTCCCTCTTATTTCGTTTAAACACTCAATTCTTTGTTCCAATATATCCACAAAACCAAGCTAGCTTGCAGTAGCACTTGTTATTTCCCCAGTAACAAGAATCAGAGGCAAATAATTATCCATGAACATTATTTTCGGGTTCATAATACAGGAGCTAGCAAGTCAATTAGGACTTCAGGAATTGAGAGAGTAACCACGGGTGTTCCTGTAGCATTACGACTATTTATTCTGTGGCTGCATCTATTGCAAACGGAGAATGAATAGAAAAAATAAAGGCAAGATCATCTATCTGGGGCTTGGGAGATTGACATTAGTTAATATTTACATGGAATTCCTCAGCCATATGGAATGATCGTATGATTTAATCAACATTCTCTTATTAATCAGTCTATAGTTTACTGCTAGCACCCGAAAATAACAAAGATATATCTTTTTCACAAGGTGGTGACATTTGGTCGCTTAATTTCATTTTTCTAAACTTTCACCTCTTTGTTTCTTCTAGAGTCAATTATTGTCTCTCTTTTTATAGGTATAGTCCTGATTACGGATAAGTTGACGATTCAATTGATTTTTTTTAAAAAAAATATTTTAAAAAATACTTTTGATAAAAAATTAATACAATCCAAATAAAACTCAACCCCATCCAATGGAGTTTTAGATTGGTGAATCACGGGGTTGATTTGTTTAAGCTATCTAAATCACCAGCTGGTTGAGAGTTGTTAAGTCCTACTGGTTTTCTATCTATACCCCAAGCTCAAAGTCATTTCATTCTAATATTTTAATTAAATGATTAATTGATCTTAATTGAATTTAATTGAATTGTTTATGCTTTAATATTATATATAGATTATAGATAGCTAATGTAAATAGCCCCATTTATTCAACTTGGGGAGTGCGTAAATTAAACCCACATGAGCTTTTTTGGATTTCATGCACCGTGGAAGTGACATCAATAGTATTCAGATAGAGAAGCAGCTGATGTGTTTTCATATGGTAAGAAGATGATGGATTGGTGGTTGTATTCAGATAATCCTCTGTACCTTAACAAATACAGAAGATCATGTCAGGCAGCATCACACCTTTTGACCTTCATTTTCCATCAAAAGGTTGTATTAGATTGTCTTGAAGATAGCTGTGTTATATATAGTAGCAGTGTTTTTTGAAAGATAGCTGTAGCTTCTGGTGCAGGTGTGTGTGTGTGTGTGTGTGTGTGTGTAGAAGGAAAGTTAATGCCTTGAAAGAAGGAAATCATGCATAAAAATGGCATCCATGATCGTTTGGGGGGCTGTTTTTAGTTTAATCTTTGTATATTTTATTACCAAGCAAAATGTTGTAGCAACAACAATGGTAGATCCATTTTGTGGATCCAGAAAAACAGCCACTGCTGAAACCTTATCTTTCAGTAACCTTCAAGCTGTCCTCTCATCTTTAAGATTGAATGCTAGCAATGCTGGATTTTACAATCATAGTCCTGGCCACGAACCAGACACAGTTTATGGTCTTTATCTTTGCCGAGGAGATGTCTCCCTTAGTCTATGTCGCGAGTGCATCGCGAAAGCAAGTTGCGACTTCTTACAGCTGTGTCCTAACAGCTCCGAGGCCATTGTATGGTACGATCAATGCATGCTACGCATCGCAACTTCCTCGTCTGTTAGAGACTCAACCATACGGTTATGTTTACAACAATTCTAGACTTGAAACGGCCGATGTTTTGGCGAATGGTTTTTTACAGAGATTTATAGAATCTGTCGGACAGTCGAAATCCATGTTTGTCCGAGACTGTTATAACGGTACTGGGAACGAGATGAGGTATGGTATAGTGCAGTGCAGAGATCTCAGCCTCGATAATTGTACTAAGTGTTTGAATGGATTGCTTAATCATTCCAAGTCATGTTGCCAAGAGAAGTATTTAGGATTTCAGATATTGTATCCAAGTTGTTAATTGGATGGATATTGTTCAGAAAATCTTTTAGAATTTGAGCTTAAAATGGTACCTTTTCTTGATATTTTTCCAAGTTTTTTTCTTTGTGAAACCGCTTAATTCGTAGTTCATTGGTATGGATCCATTGATCCAGGCGGCGTTGGTTTGGAGCAAATTATTGCTGTTTTGTGCCCAGAACCCTTGCGGCTGCTCAATTCTAATACCTATTGCGCAAAGCTGGAAAGTTCCTGGGCTTTGACTGAACCTGTTAGAAATCATGGGCTAAAGTATTTGTTTTCCATTCTTACTCTTTGATGATGACATCCCACGTTTCTGCACAGAATTTGGGAATCCTGTTAGCTGATCTTAAGTTTATTTTATTTGTTTTTTTCAAGCTATTTCTCTTAGTTGGGGCAGAGAGCAATCTAGATGGTGGAACAGTGTGTAAAACTTTCTGCCTTCTCTCCCATGTGAGAAATTTAGTGGTTTTGATCCTCTGATAGAGTTCCCCCAAGATTCACTTCTGGCTAATCATTAAGCAGGTAACCTCTACAGTTTTTTGGATAAAGGTAACTGGGCTGGTGAAGCTTTGCCAGTTTTAAGAGATAAAATCAGAATTTTGCCTTGCCTTATCAAAACTCTTTTAAGATAACTATCACCTCAACAACCATGCTTGATACCAGTTAATCTTGCTCTCTAACTCCCCTTTATAATAATAAAATAAGATTTCTAATTGGATGTTAACAGATTTACCCATGCTTAAACTCTTACTTAATTGCCTTCATACCATACTGGACAGCCGTAGCTTTCTCGTTCTCTGAAATTTTGGTGTGCGAAATGGCTAGGAGCAGAAGAAGAGTGGCAATGAGTTTCCTTTTTTCCTTCAAGGGTTTAGCCTCTACCATTGCGGTTATGGGCTGCTTCTTCTTCACTTGCTCCTTCCTCCTCAACGTTCATGTTGGTTCTTCCACTCCCACTGACCATGAAGTAAGTATTCTTTCTCCCTGTTTGTACATTTGTTAGCTATATCAGAAAAGAAACTATATCGATTTTGTAGAAACAATTTGTCTTGAAAGATGAAGCCATAATTCTATGAGGAAAATGTAGACATGCATGAAATATCTTCCTCTCCTTTTGAAGTAGGACTGTTAATGAGCGATCACTTACATATTTATGTTTTCGTTAGGTTTTAGGTTTGAAACAATATGAACGTAATGGCGGGAGACATCCACTTTCTCTCACATCAAACGCTCTCAAGGCCCAGTTGAAGGAAACTGTGCGGTCAGTGGTTGACTACCAAGGCTTGGTGCTTATGCATGGTTCCATAGCTCGGAAACTAAAACTTGAGAACTCTAAGCTTGCTAGGAATTTTGCTGAGATTTCGATAAACTTCACAGATCTCATAAAAAAGGCTTCTCACTGTGATGTTTCAGATTCCAATACAGCATTGGTGCACCGATTTCTAAAGCAGGCGAAAGAGAAAGTTAAATTTGCTAAGCAATTGATCTCTAACTCAAAAGGGTCTTTTGATAGTCAACTCAAGATTCAAAAACTGAAAGACACAATTTTTGGTTTGGAGGAACAGATGACAAAAATGAAAACTAAAGGTGAGTTCGCGAAATCAATTGCTGCAAAAGCAATCCCAAGAAACTTGCATTGCCTTGCATTGCGGTTAATGCAAGAGAGGATTGAGAATCCTATTCGTTACATCAACAAACAGACGAAGTCACGGCAGCCACGGCAAGAGTTTGAAGATCCGAATCTTTACCATTATGCTATATTTTCAGATAATGTTCTTGCAGCTTCAGTGGTGGTGAATTCAGTGGTGCAAAACGCAAAGGAGCCATGGAAACATGTTTTACATATTGTGACAGAGAGGACAACTCTTGCAGCAATGAAAGTGATGTTCAAGTTGAAAGACCACAATGGGACGCACATTGAAGTGAAAGCAGTTGAAGATTACAAATTCCTGAACTCATCTTATGTGCCAGTGCTTCGACAACAAGAATCTGCAGAGTTGCTGGGATATTATTATGGGAATGGACTCGAAAACTCGACAACCGGCTCTAGCAACTTAAAGTTCAGGAACCCCAAGTATTTATCTATGCTGAACCATTTGAGGTTTTATTTGCCAGAAATGTATCCAAAATTGCACAAGATTTTATTTTTAGATGATGATGTAGTGGTTCAAAAGGACTTGACAGGGTTGTGGGAGATTGACATGGATGGGAAAGTGAATGGAGCGGTCGAGACATGTTTTGGGTCATTCCATCGATATGATAAATACTTGAAGTTTGATCATCCTTTGATTAAGGAGACGTTCGATCCCAAGGCATGTGCATGGGCTTATGGAATGAACATTTTTGATTTAGATGCCTGGAGAAGAGACAACTGTACTGAAAAGTATCATTATTGGCAAGAGTTGGTAAATACTTATCTTATTCTTTTGAGTTCTGATCTTATTTGTGTGGTTATTAACTATTGATCTTGATATTGTTGCAGAATGGGAATCGAACTTTGTGGAGGTTGGGGACACTGCCACCAGGTTTAATCACATTTTATTCCACAACAAAGCCACTAGACAAGTCATGGCATGTTCTAGGGCTAGGCTATAACCCAGGACTTAGCGAGGAGAAGATTCAAAATGCTGCAGTTATTCACTACAATGGAGATTCAAAACCTTGGCTTGCCACCGCCATTCCTAGGTACCAGCCGCTTTGGACAAAGCATGTCGACTATGATCTGGAGTTTTTCCGAGCCTGCAACTTTGCCCCCTAATCAAATGGCCATATCTTAAGCCTCGATTGGTGTAAACAAGTATTTGTTTGTTATTTCTACTTTATTTTGAAAGTATAAGAATATTAAGCATGTTGGAACTAAATTATTGGTTAGATTGTTGGATCTACCCAAGTTTTCATTCGTCTTGTTTCTCATCCTCTATATTCATAATATATTAGCTTCCTCATTGTTAGTTGACAAGAAAAGAAAAGAAAACTATGCATTCTAAGCATACTAGAGATTCATTTATGCAGGTTTGGAATGATTTGGTTGTGGTGTAGCCCTAGAAACACAAGCAAAAGTTACCGGTAGGCGGTAGGGTAGGGAGGGTCTGGCTGGCTTGAGGGAATGGGCAAGCAGAAAGTGAACAGGTGAATCAAGCACAAAGTAAAGAGATATGTCATTTTGATTCCGCCAACTAGGAAAAAATTCATACTTTGGACTGTTACAATTAGAAAGCAATAAAGACCAGGCAAAACTTTATAACTTCACATCAACCTTTGTCGCTTGTAAAGTGGGACTTGAGAGTTTGTTTTGGCTGATGAAGTTATAATCCTTGCATTGCTCCATCCCGAGCATGAAGGAGCTCCATTAGAATTTGACGTGAACTGTAATAAATGATTCATTCTATTTGATGGTGATGAATTTGAAGCCCTCAAAACAGAAGAAATTGGATTTGCATATGGCTTCTGATGAACATACGCAGCTTTGTTAGAATTTGGTAAAATACTAAGAGGTGTTTTAAGGGGAGGAGGATTTCGCCACTGAGGAAGTTGTCCTGTTATGAGAAGTGATTGGAGCAGGGGACCGGCATCCATCACAGCTTGCAGGAGTTTTCCCTTCTGAGGCAGAACCTTTCCCTGAGCAAGATAATCAATCACTGCAATGCCCCTGTCATTCTCAACATTGTTCCCTCCTGAAGAGACTAAACCAGTGAATTTTGTCCAGATGTGCTGTTCTTGAACAAAAGGCTGATTCAATAACCCCATATTGCTCGATCCTGCCATGTTCTTGTTTGGGAAATCAGGAGATGAACCGGCATCAAAGAATGAATCCACAGAAGATGAACAGTGTGACAGTCGGTTGTATGTTTCAGAATTGGATTCTGATATGCTAAGGTTTGCTTTCGGAGTCGTGTTTAAGACGGGGCTTTCAGGTTGGACTCGAGAAAGAATCTGACCAGGTGATGTAGAAGACATTGACTTGTAAATCAATGTCTGTAGCTGATCTCTTGCTCCATCTCTTTCTTTGTAAGCATTTGCTAAGAGATTGAGCAAATGCTGCACAGTATCCTTCTGTTCTCTCAGTGTCACATTCGCCTTCATTTTCATTTTCTGCAGTTCAAGATTTGTGTACAAGAGCTTATGTTTTAGGTCATCCATGCTCTGCCAAAAATCATAACAGGCAGTTTAGCAGATGATATCACTTGGGATTTCCTCAACTAGAGAAGAGCAAAAGCTCCACCATATAAACGAAAAAACAGCCCCATAGTTTCAGGGTGGGCATACCAACGCCTAACCTTCTTTTAGAAAAATCATGGATTCCCATTGGCATAAACAGTAGTCTGTAATGAATCCATGTGATGAGCAACTATTTCTAGGCATCAGGCAAGCAGGAACAGTACAAGTAGTAGAAAAATCAATATGGTGTGGTCAGTCAGAAATTAGATTATTTTAATTTATTTAATCTCTAAATATATTTCAAACAATGATATCATCAAGAAATTGATACTTAAATACAAGATTAAAAACCAATATATTATGCTATAGTTAAATAGCAATGGTAATCTAACTATACAAGACCACTTTAGTGATGGTACATGATATGCACATGAAATCTAGAGGGACAGAACACGAGTTAGAGATAAGTTTAACATAAAACAAGCCATTGAGGAGGCTCACCTCATAACCACAAAGAGCACTCATTTCCTCCATAATTAATGACTCCCTTCTACAATTCTATTTTGAGAGAAACTACAAGGGTGAAGACCAGAATATATTTGGTCTTCTGTAGAGGGGCAAACCCTAATACATTTAGGAAAGATTTCTTTCAAGATTTGATGGTTTTGTAGCGAAAGAAACTTGATGGGTGTCAAATCCTTCCACTTTATGAAGAACCATTCATCTTCTTCCCTCGCTTCCATGAATCTCTTAATATTATTTTGTTACCATAGAAGTGTTTCTGAGAGCTGAGGAACACTCATATGGAATAGAGGTGGGAAATTTATTGCCCCATTAATTTGTTTTCCTTTGTGGAGATAGGTCTTAGCTTCTTGCCATTTTTTTTTATCACGGAAAGGGGGCAGATCCATGCACACCTTAGAAATTTGTTAATGGTTTAAACTGGTAAAAAATCCTAATGGAAAAAAAAAAAAAACGTGATGCTATAAAAATGAAATCTTGCTACAACCGACTTAGAAAGCAATTAATTTTCTCATCCTTGTATAAACCTTTGTTATAAATTCTAACTCGGGGTTAATGTCAGACAAGATTTAGGTTATAACTAGAAAGGATTAACACAAGCCAATCTCTTTTCTTTTTTTTTCAAAAGATAAAAACAAATTTATTTAGATAAAAAATTTATATAAAAAAAATCACGAGTTGAGGGCCGGGTTTTGTCGGGGCTTTATCTCGAGACAACTAGATTACGAGTCAACTCGAGTTTTTTAATATATTAGACTAAGTCACTTCTTATTGTATTTTTTCTTTAACTATAACCAATTCAGGTCTGGGTTAATCAGCAGGGCTGAGTCTTATAATAATATATTTATCTAAAATTTACAATTAATTATAAACTACTCCTCTATATTTTATGAAGATAATAAACTAATTAATTAATGACAAATGAGTATAAAAATAATTAAATAGTGATTAAACCAACGTTGACCATACAAGATTTTCTTTTCCAAAAAACGCATTCTTTCCTAATAAAATTTATTTATCTCGCATGGATTTATTTCATTTTTTATATTTTTCAGATTATAAATTAAAACAAGGACATGGAATTGTGGAGGAGATAAATTATAAAATAAATTAGAAATAATAGGATTTATCAACAAAAAAAGCTATAGGATTAAACGGTTTTTGTATTTTTTTCATCATATAATAATATGAAAAAATAAATTTAATCTAATGGATTTCTTGATTTAAATTATAGGTTTGATGGGTGTATGAAATACTAATAAAAAAGTTGGGGCCAGGATTTTTCAAAAAATAATTAACAATCTAGATATTATTTATCTACTATCCAAAAAATCTAAGCTCAACTTGCAGCGAAAACGCAAGCTATAAACTAGTATAAAACTACAAATACTAATTAATCATTTATGAAAAATAGAGACTAAGCAATAATTAATTTTAAAAAAAGTTATCCTAATCCTCCTATTAAGTAATAAGCTATGGGAAATTTATTATTTGTCCACATCTAATGTGTGGATTATAACAGTAATTTATAGTATATTTTATTTATTTTTATATATTTTTTTAAATTATCTTTATTAATTTTATTTTTTTAATATTGAACTGGTTAAAAATTTTGCTTTGTAATTTTTTTAAAAAAATACTATAGATTGCTATGGTGTTTTCCCATATGATTTTTTTATTTTTCAAAATTATATTTGTCGATTTTATTTTTTAATATTAAATTAATTAAAAATTTAGTTTGTAATTTTTTTCTTTAAAACATTGTTGATTGCTACAATATTTCTCCACATGATTTTTTGTTTTCAAAATTATCTTTTTTTATTTTATTTTTTAATATTGAGCTGGTTAAAAATTACAGTTACAATATGTGAGGGAAGCACTGTAGCTTTCCTTGCAAATTATTGTGGATTGCTACAGTATTTTTTCCCACATAGTTTTTTTTGTTTTTTTTTTTCTAAAATCATCTTTGTCAATTAATTTTTTTTAATATTAAGCTGGTTAAGAATTATAATTACAAGTAAGACTAAATCATGTGGGGGAAACACTGTAGCTTTCATCACAAAACACTATGGATTGATACAGTTTTTTCTCACATGTTTTTTTCCAGTTTCTTTTGTGTTTTCTTTTTTTATAATATTTTTTTTTAAAATTATCTTTGTCGATGTTATTTTTTTAATATTGAGCTGGTTAGAATTTAACTTTGTAATAAAGCTCAATCATGTGGGGAAAACACTGAAACTTTCATCACAAAACACTTTGGATTACTACAATGTCTCTCCACATAGTTTCTTTTCTTATGATTTTTTTTTAAATTATCTTTGTCAATTTTATTTTTTTAATATTGAGCTGGTTGAAAATTACAATTATAAGTCATTACAGATAAGGCTAAATCATGTGGGGAAACACTATAGTTTTCATCGCAAAACACTGTGAATTGCTATAGTGTTTCTAACATGGTTTTTTTGTCCCTGTTTTTTGTGTTTTATTTTCAAAAATTATCTCTGTCGATTTTTTTTTATATTGAGCTGACTGAGAATTTTTTTTCTTTAAAACAATGTGAAATTGCTGCAGTGTTTTCCCACATGATTTTTTTATGATTTTTTTCAAAATTATCTTTGCCGATTTTTTTTTAATATTGAGTTGGTTAAAAATTATAATTATAATAAAACTAAATCATATGGGAAAAATGTTTTTGTTTTCCTCACAAAACACTGTAAATTGCTACAATATTTCTCTAAATGGTTTTTTTATGATTCTTTCTAAAATTATATTTGTCGATTGTATTGGGAAAAACACTATAGTTTTCCTCACAAAACATTGTCAATTGTTACAACGTTTTTTCTCATGAGTTTTTTTCATTTCAAAATTATCTTTGTCGATTTTTTTAATATTAAGTTGCTAGAGAATTTAGCTGTGTAATTTTTTTTGCTTTTTATTAACAGAAAAACTAAATCGTGTGGTGAAAACACCGTATCTTTCCTCACAAAACACTATGGATTGCTACAAATCATTTTATTCAGTCTCTAAGTTTTTTATCACAAACATAATTTTTTTTCCATTATGAAATATTGACTCCATCATATCTTTACTTTCTATTACTTATCTAGCGCTGGTTCACAATTATAACACTATCAAGTAAATTTGTTTTATAAGCCCACAGCAGCATGTGGATGTATTATCTCGTAATTTATCATATAGTGTTTATAATTTTATTATACTTTATATAGATGAAAAAAAAACTAACAAAAAGAAATTCAGATTATTTAAAAAATTATGAGCATCCTTTGTAGATGAAACCTTGTAGATTTGTGTAGGGTAAAGAACAAAAGAATTTAAATGTGTGTTTGAGAGTGTTTTAGTAGTTGTTTTTTAAAGTATTTTTTATTTAAAAATATATTAAAATAATATTTTTTATTTTTTAAAAATAATTTTTAATATTAA
>Ga0325404_1004977_pt1 | contig 14039 bp, 5 predicted proteins | sample PopdelMetagenome_18_FD_205664 | JGI IMG/M metagenome (GOLD analysis project Ga0325404, IMG submission 205664) | Populus deltoides microbial communities from Bellville, Georgia, United States - Xylem-Control-R1 | ecosystem: Host-associated > Plants > Phyllosphere > Stem > Wood/Secondary xylem... | reverse complement strand
CTACCTCAACTCTCCTCGTAGTATTCTCATTCAAAAGTGAAAGTACAATAGAAATTCACCATTATGAGGATGTGATATCATGGTTTCAATTAAGGTTGTTAAAATCTTTAATTAAATTCTAAAATTGTATCATTTAAGAGTTAATATATATTTATTATGCAAGATTATATAAAAATAAAAAAACAATAAAATAAAACTAAAATCATGTAAAATTGGGTAAAATCACAATTTTATTATTGATTGTATGATTTTACAATAATTTTAAATTTTAAATTCTTATTTTCCTCATTGCATATCATTTTGTTTACTCATTAACGCATGAGCCTCAGTTTGTATCCATGAATTATTTCTTCAATCAATAGTGCAAGGATGAAGAAAATATAGTCTTGCTTAAACCATTCTTAACAAATAAAAAATTATCTATTATATGATAAATTTTTAAAAATTCTTATTCTATAGAGATATTTTTATGGATAATAGTGATGGACCATACTCTAAAATCTGATCCACCATGATTAAAAAAAACTCTTACTTTGAATTGCTTGATTCATTCGTTTTAATTTATATAAAGCCTAAATTTCATTATTGATTCACTTGTTGATATTCATGGTGAATGACAAACAATATTTGAAACTTTTGAAAGCATAACAATATTTAAAAGTGATGTAATCAATGCAAAAGACATTAGATAAGCTAAAACAATACAAATGGTCATTCATTTGGAGTGCGTATTGGAACTTGTGTTAACCAACAAGGGAGCATGATTGCGAAGACAGTTATTTTTAATGTTTTTTCTTGAACGCAGAGTCTTACCAATCACTTCCAACTTTTTCTCTTGGATCTTGCATGGTAAGATTTTATAATACAAGAACAAATACATCACATCTTTATTGATGAAATTGTTTATTGTCTGTATAAACCATGTATGAAAAACAAAAACTTACTTATGATTTTATGACCCGAGTTTACATTGTATTTTCATGTCGTGTAAAAAAATAAATTTTGATGACCTTGGTTTCAACTTTCAAGATAATTACAATGGTGTCCACTAAAGAAAAGAAAAGCAACAAGAAGAGATGGCTCAAATGAAAAGGGGGACTTAATCTTTTTGTGCTAGTATGGCAGGGGGCAAGAATAGAACCAATGATGCTGGCTTTAAGGATCAGGTCGGGTGCTTCAACTTTTAGGATAAGAAAGGTGGCAACAATTGTGGTTTAGGCTGGCTGATGAATGGGTGGGGTGCGACATTTTAGTGCCAATCCCACCTAAACCCCACTTGTTAATCCACATGAGCAATGTTCTTCCCCTGAAGATAGAAATGATTGGTACAGGCAAGAGGTGTTCTAGTTTCTCAGTGGCTAATCCAACTTCAAAATACTCAAAACAATGAAGTTTTAAGTTTTGCTAGAAATTGGGCGAAGGTGACGCTAGCTCCTCTATAGCGACACCAAATAGACTTCGAGAGAGTCTTGTTTCTTTCACCTTGTTACCACCGTTGCCACACCAAGTATCCATCACATCCTGAAATAACGATACACTCACTTCAGCTGGGCTACAATTCTGAAGTAACTGGAATCTGAGTCATTTAGATCTGTTTTTTTCTTTCACCGTGATCGATTTCTACGAAGTTAGTGGACACCGAACTTCTTGTTGTTTGTGACCCAAAATCCATCGACCAACATTCTTTGTTCCTTTCTTTGTTTCTGTCTATTTCAGATCTGCCAGCATTTGCGTCAGGAAGTAATTTAGATTTCTGGTTGGTCGTTCAAGAATGAAGTCTATGTCTACTTCTCGTTTTGGAGCACCTTGCACCTTATTCTCCTTGTGGGATTGGATTAAAAACAGATCATCCATATCACTAACTATAAAAATTCATGAGATTTACTCATCTGTGTATGATACGGGGGGCTTAAACCAACCCATGGTACTTGAGACAGTGGCGATATTCATATAACCATGCAAAACTGCAACAAACATGAACACTTCAGCACAATCAGGATAAAAAAAATCTCTCAAGCGAGACCGTTCTTTAGACAAAATGCGAGATGCCCAAGGGCAAACATGGCAAGCGCATATAGTTACAGAAATCGTAATTCTTGCACAAAAGTGCAACAAAATGTCTGGAAACAGTGTTTTGTGAGATCTTAAACAGATGCTCAAAGACCCAATCCAACAGTGCGGCCATCTCTTCGTCGAAGCCCAGCAGTATACTGTTTTTCTAGATCCATCTGGAGTTCCTTCTGTTTCTCTGCATCTTGACTGTCGGGTTGGGGCTCCACCTTCACATCTCCTTTTACACCCTACAATTGGCCATAGGCACCAAGGCAAACTCAGACTCTGAAACTGTGTTAGTAGGTGAACTAATTGAGAATGGAAACATGCACAAGCAACAATGGATCCTTTCTATAAAACATTCTTAACCAACCTGACAGCAGAACCACTTTAGAACAGATAGAAAGAACCATGAAAAAACGAAATGAGAATTACCATGAGTTTGTTGAACTTTTCTTGCCTTTCACGATCACCAAACATGACGGTATCCCACCGGCGACCAGTCTGTAAAAAGAGTGTGGGTGTTCAACAGGTAAGTAGAAAGAAGCAGCCAACACAAGCAGAATAAAGGAGATACCTCTTCTGGAGCAGCACTCTTCTTACTCCCCCAAAGCAGCTTCTTCTTTTGCTCAGTAGACATAAAACCCACTCCAACTAGGTTCTTGTTAACTGTATCATGCATGAAAAATACTTTCAATTGAAACAAGTTCAAGGAGATAAAAGACTGTCAGTGCATCATTTGATTTGAATAACATCTATAGCACCCATGGGCATCAAACAATGGAGACAGATCCATCCATTCGTGTCACACAGAAATAAAACATACATTCCTCTCAAATATAACGATGCATGAAGCTAGATGTAGCTCACCAAACACTCCATTCATTCAGCTCTATCATAATGGCCTGCTTGGCATAAGTGAAGATGGTGCAAATGAAGGGTGAATATATAATGGTGAACTCGAGAAAAGAGGAAACAAAGGGCACTGAGAAAGATAAAAAGAAAAAAAAAGGTGTGCAAAAAAAACAATAGTAGCAGCATGGATTCTAGGAGGTATAATTAGTATAAGTAAAACTAACTCTACAAAAAGGCACTAATAAGATGCCACTCATTTAATGTGACTAAAAAAACAACAAACAAAAAAAGAATCAACATAACCCAAAACATTCTCATCTATGAAAAAACTTCCTCGTGAGCTGGAAACGCAAAATGCCAAGTCAATTACCCCACAGGAGGCAAGAGAAACCTTTTTCTCTTGATACCGGAAATCATGTTGCTGTATTCCTCCTCCAACCACCAAAATATACCTAAATGGATTCTAACCTGTGCTCACTTTGCATTTACAAAAACATATCTGAAAACAACAGGAGTAATGGATCAACCCAATCAATACCAGCCAACATGTACCAATTTCTATAAAGATGTGTCGAGGCCCCAAACATGAGTTGGATCTTGTACAAAATAAGTTTCCATTCCCTCGGATTCATAAAAGAGCATGAGACTGCAAGCTAAATCCCTCTTGAATTATACACTCTGTACGTGAATGATTTATACTATAAGACTGAGGCACTTGCGAAATCTTCTTATTTCATATCATGGGGCCAGACAACCCAAGAAGTAATGCATGCAATATAAAGAGTACCCTTCAAAACCACGGCACAGTCATAAAATATCAAATATCAATTACATATATGTAGAAGTATTGTGTACCTAATTCAGCAGCTTTCATAGCAGCAACCTTTGCAGCATCTAAATCATTAGCTGCCTCTGAAGTATTGGCATGTGCTTGTCCTACATTGACCTTATTATCAACCTCCTGGGCTAGCATTGAACTTGAAGACTGCTTTTGATTAACTACAGTTGTAGAAACTTCATAATTAATAGAGCTCAACTTGTAAAAACAAGTATGCAAACAAGGTAAAGTGACTCAACAAAACATCAGACAAAGCAAAATGATTACCATCTCCGCTGTAATCTGGGTCCTTGCTAGAGCTAAACAATTTTGGCTTTTTGGCAGGAGATTCTGGTTTTTCGCTCCCAAAAGCAGATTTATCATCATTCTTCTCCCCTGGTGCTTTACTGTACCGATCCTTATCCCTGCTAGTTTCCCAGTTATCATGTTTCTTCTTTTCCTTCAGGCCATTCAATTCCTTTGGGTCATTCTTGTAAGACTCTCTAAGGCGATCCCTTCCAGAAGAGTCATTTCGATATCCTCTGGTGTCCTCGTAATAGGATGATCGATCACTTTTATGATCTCCAGAACTCCTATGATAATCTCTTTTCTCATCACGACCATCTCTGTCCCGCCTGTGCCAATCCCTATCCTTCTCTTCAGAGACTATGCTAGTATATTTCCTACCAGATCCAACTCTATCAGGTGAAAAGTCCTTATCTTTCAACTTCTGAAGCTCCGATAATTCCCTCTCTTTGTCCATGTTTCTGTGACCTGAACCATCATGTCTATCACGAGAATATTTCTCTGAATTTCTAGCATAGTCCCTTGACCTACCACGCTCACCATCCTTTGACTCCCGGCCAGAATGAGAAACCACCTGATGATGCCTGTCTCCATCATCTACACGCCTGTCATGTCTACTATAGTCATCATTCCTAGAATAACCATGAGAGCTCCTGGAAGAATAGCGATCAGAATGTCTATACGATTCTCCATTCTTCTCATAACGACTCCTCCCAGAATCCCTATCCAGTTCTTTCTCTTCACCCTTCCTTCTCTGAGAAGCTTTTGCAGGATCATCCCTCTGAACTACCGGACTAGAGCTTTGATCACGCTTCGGACTCCCTATAAATTACACAAAAAAGCAACCGAACAAAACCAATCAACCCCCACTACACTACAATGCTGTAACTCAATAACAAGTGTCTAGCAACAACATTCTAACGAAACCATACCAAACTTTAATCAAGCTAAAAACCAAAACAAACCCAGAAATCCAAAACCAAAGTTTAACAAACTAACCATCAGACAAGGATGACCCATTCATTGGAGAATGGCGTCGATATTTCCTGTTAGCCATATCATTTGAAGGCTTACGAAATGTTGCTTTCGTTTCAGTATTCTCCAACTGCGGAGACTGAATGCCGGAATCCATTAAAACCCTAAACAACAAATACACCATAAATTAATTACTCAAAACAAGAAAACTACAAAGCACATCAAACGCAATAATTAAAACAATTTAACTATTTCATAACTAAATTTAACAATAGAAAGGGGAAAAAAGAAAACAGAAGAAACATTGAAAGCGAATCTAGGGTTCGAAAGCCACTAATTTTTCACGCAAAAACTAAATGAACCGAAAACAAGCAGAGAGAGAGGGTAGAAGAAACGAACCTGTGTCTTTGTTTTCTCTCTTCTATCTATCCTACTCCACTCGGTCTCTAGGGTTCGTTCTTTTCTCTGCCCCTATGTCATGATATTTGTTCGTTCGAGTTTGATTATGTCTGGACCCGGTCTGGTTATAATAGTAATTTATAACGAAGCAGAGGTTGTTTTTAAAATATTTTTTATTTAAAAAAATTATTTTTAATATTAATTTATTATAAAAATATAAAAACATTAAATTAAAAAATCAAAATTTTAAAAAACATTGTTTCGAACGGGTTTCCAAGCAGGTTTTATGCATGGATAGTCTGAAGTGGTGCTCTTCAATGGGGTCTGCCGCACCTCATGCACCCAAATTATTAACCTTGCTTCCTATGGGTGTTATGGATTGGACATATTTATTTAAATTAATTTAAAATATTATTATTTTAAAAAATAAATTAAAACTATATTATTTTTTTAAAAAAATCAAACTAAATTTTAATCAGGTTAATTTAGGTTAAAAGTTGATTTATTTGATGATTAAAATATATTTTTAATTTAGTTTTTCTTGAAAAATAAATTTAATGGAGAAATTATAATTTATATATAAAAAAAAATGATAGGAAGAATTTATTTTAAGATAAACTTATTGTACAACAAAATTTAGTCACAGCATAGTCAGCTTCTTCATTAGGATTTTCAGTAATAAAACCAGCAACTGTGATTGTAGATTGTATTCAAAATGACTTAATCAACACATAATGTTGACCAAGCATTCTGAACTGTGAGCTTACGACTGCAATATTTAGATCCTACTAGGAGGTGTGATCTTCAGCCATTCGCAGACAATTAAATTCCAGATCTGTGATGATTCTGCCTATTTAGCCGAAGGATGTATGTCACTCTTTCCTGGTTCATTGAACGATCAACTTGACCACCCATGGATTTTTTCCTATGAATTTTGATGATCTCCTCCTACCTCCGTTAAGATCCAACGATCCTGCTAACAGCGGAGGTGGTTCTGCCAGCACTGGCAGCCGCATTTTGCCATCATAAGGAGAACCTTGGATTCCTTGTCAGTCCTCTCCTGATACCACATCATTGCCCCGCCACAACAGCGGCACTCAAAGGAGGACTTGAGAATCAGTTCATACTTCAACCATCTTTGATGCCTTTAATCTTTAAATTTAAAGTTCCCACAATCCAAATATCGGAGGAGCTCGAACCTTAACTATATTTAGTTGATATGTTCTGACTCAGAACCTAAATCTCTAAATTTATGATTCTGGCATTCTAAGTATTAGAAGAGGATTGAGACTGTAGCCTTATTATAGTGACTGCAAAAGGATATTGAAAAATGGTGAATCTAAAGTCTTATGATTATAGATCGAAATCTTACTTGTGGTTGAAAGGAAGAGAAAAAAAAAGTGGGAAATAAGTAATTATAGTCTAAAATACCGTGATTACACTTCATTCAATAGATCAACCCGAGATTTAATCAATTCGTTTTTTAATTAGGATAAGGGTTAAAAAAAATCAACTTCTAGTTCATCTAGTCAATAAAACCAATTAACTCTTTTTTAAAAAAAAATTATAATATTTTTGATATGCAACCAGATTTAATAACTATGTAATAAAAAATAATAATTCGAGAATACCATGGATCTTTCGAATAATTGGACACGTCATTAGATCCCACGTTAAGATTCTGACTTCTGGTCCTATAACCTTCTTGAGCTTTTTCTTTATGTCTCCTAGTGTTCAACATTATTGTTTGATTAATTTTTAAATTTAAACATGATACTTTTAGTTAATCAGACCATCAATCTTAAAATTGGCAAACATATGTGATATGCTTCGAAGTACAAGATTAAAAAAGAGTATTGAAACTCGTCTGGTAAGAACAAATTGAGAGACCCTTTAAATTGACAAAGATGAGGTTTTACAGATCTTTATGGATAACAATTGATAATTACAGTCTACACGTTGTATAAATTACCCTCTCTTTCTACTTGTGCCTTGCTAATGTACAGAGCAAAATTTTATATGGGGAATTCTTATTTTAACTTGTCAAAGTTCCATCCCTCCGGTCAAGCACAGTTCTCACATAGTCTTCCAAATTCATCACATTGACAGCACCTCTCTCTTTAACAGCAACCAGCACAGTTGTAGCGACTCCAGTAACGATACCTGCAAGTTCACTTGTAAGAATTTATAGTATCATGCTAGGAGAAGGGTAGGTTCTGTATCGTGTCGGACGGCAAATTCTAGTTACAATGGAATTTACAGTATGTATTTTCATTATCTCAGTCAAGGTTACCAGCATAAGTTCATGCATGTTCAGTCGGGCATACATGCAACAAATAAATATACTAGAAAGAAATGCAGGAAACAAAGTGCAAGTTCTTACCGTTTTCAACCACGCCAGGTAACAATTTAATGTTCTTCTCAAGTTCAGCAGGGTTCTGTATCCCATTTGGAAAGCTGGTAAAAGGATTAGATAACATTAGGGTCCATGAATATCATGAGCATGAGTAAAACACTCTTGTCTGTCAATTTTGATGTAGATACAGATCCACTTTACAAATGTTAATGGTACTTGGGTTCTAGAAATTGACTATCAAGTTTTTGCATCATGACTCAGGCCAAAAAGGAAAGACAAAGTTAACATACCTCACATCTACAACCATATTCCCAAGATCAGTGAACAATGGACCATTCTCATTCGAGGTAAATCGAATTTCAGGAACTGAAACATCAACAGGAGACAGTTAAACAAAAAACTTGGAAAAGGATTCTTGAGTCTATAAAAACTTGAAAAATAAAAAAACACCAACAGTATACTTTTAGTGTTTCAACTAAAAAACTAGTCTGTCCAAAAACTTTTGGTGTGTGAAATTGGGTGTTCTTTTAACTCAGTATAGTCAAAACCAACCTCCTCCAAGAGTAGCAAGACGCTTCAGCACAGGTGTGAGGGCAGGAGGAAGAACTTCGACCTAAAACATATCTTGTTAGTACATAGCATATCCATAAAGATCACAAACACGCAGCCGCGAAGGAAAAAAGGGGGCATTTTTGTAACAATAAAAATTTCAATGGGTCACCTCTGATCAGTACTGAAGTTCTTATTATAGTATATTTTCAATCCAAAATATTTTCCTATGATTTTTATCTGTTTTCAACTAACAAGCAATCCATTGTGGACAATAGATTAGGAGTACTGTAAGCAGTGATTGTAAAAGAAGGGTTCTTGAGTCTCAATAGTTATGCTTAATACTCATTTGATCTGGCTGTAGCAAAAACATATGACAATTGGTATTCAGATGTCTATGAAAACAGCAGTGAGCATCAACTACTAGGAGCTCAAATGTGTACTGATAATAAATAACCACAAGGAATATCAACTGACAGGAACAGGGAATACGCTGCCAAGCCGGTGAACAACCTTCGGTTGATCAACTAGTATGATGCATTCACTTGCCACAGAATCAATTACCTGTTCAAAAAAAAAAAATCATGGCAATCAAAATAGGGGAGATGAGTAAAACTACTTGACTGTTGCAGTACTCAAGAACTTTGATAAGGCATAAATTTTAAGGATTTCCTCTGACTGTTTTCACACCAAACCAATGCCACAGTTGTCTAATTACACAGAATAAAGAAAATATGGCATCATCAGAGAAATGTTTCGGCGCACCTTTTGAATGGTATGTGCAGGTCCTCCACACTGCAAAGCAAAAGGATAACTAGTGAAGGAACTTCCACGATAATTTAATGCAGATCTGAAAAGACAGATGAAAGGATGAAGCATTCTGACCTTTAATAGATTTTTATTGAAGTCCACTTCATCAACCCCATCAAATGCAATGTCAATTTTACTAACACCACTCAAATCAACCTGTGAACCAATTTCATGAAGCAGGCCATGTAAATGAAACATAGGGGAGATCAACAACTTTTGAGACCTTTTTTGCTTTTTAATAAAAAGAAATTGTTGCGAACACCATTTTTTCTCAATATAGACTTACAATTGTGACTCCAAACTGTGTAGCCAAAACTCGTGATTGATAATTGCCCCCAACTGCTGTGATATCTTTCAACTGGAGAGGAAACCAAAAAAATATTCTCAAGTTAAATCAACTCAACCAATACATATGGGAATCTACTTTAGGTCAGCTTCAACCTAGCACATGAAGGCATTCAAGTCAGTGGCTGAGCAGCATCACACTAGGGAAAACATGAGCATTGGATGAATTTGAGTGGCCCAAGAATCAACCAATCAGGAAGCCCTTTAATTGATAGCTTCATTGTCTGTCATTTTGCAGCACTAATTTAGATTTAACTAAGTAGGCTTTTCGCATTTTATGCATCTGAATATTTTGTGAAGAATACATTCTATCGAAAATAATTGGTGAAAATGGAAAGGAGTAAACTCGTCCCAGGTCAAGTCCAGGCCCAGTTGAACTTTAGAAGTAAAATATTGTGTGCATTTTAAATGCTATTAGATATAAGCTAAACCTCAAAGTACTATTCTTATTAAATTTAATCCTCTGAGGCTTTAGGCTATCTTTTTCATAGGAAACTTCCAAGGATTTGCATCAAAAGCCTTTTGCAATGACTTTGTCTAAGAATTCTAAGAAGTAAAAAAACCAGCATCGATTTGATCTCCAGCATGTTAGCCACAGAAAAATAAAAGGTAAGAAACAAAAAAATAAAATAAGAGTCCCATCGGGTTATTATGGGATACAAACCTTTCCTTCTCTAATTAGTCTACCAAGTTCCTCCATAACCATAGATATTGTGGTTCCTGAGCCCAGACCAATTACCATTCCAGACTTCACAAGTTCCACGGCTTTCCTTGCAAGGATGCGCTCTGTTGATTCCTGATCTTCAAGTGTTCACGCATGGAGGTACTCAACAAATCAAGATATTTAACATAACATGAAGGAAAGAAGCCAAAGAAAAACACACTATTTTAGTCATGAAAGAAGGCTGGAGTTTCAAAGGCGCCAAAAAGCACCAAATACTAGCAGTATCATAGCATCATGTCACTAATCCAACTCAAGCCATACTTGGAAAATATGCTAGTTATACGCACCCCAGAAACAAAATTCTGAAATTACTTGACAGCAGATATAACTTCCAGTGCATCGCCCAATCAGCTTCTTGATTAAGCATACCAGCTATCTAAAAAACAACAAGAAAGAAAGGATTTTTAAACTTACTAAGCACAGGGCTTGCAAATACTGAATTTCTTCTCTTGGAACCACTTGACACATTCCTATTAACAGAACGTTTAGTGAGAAGATGGCTGCTTCCAAATATTATTTGATTGGGATCGGTGACGATTCTTGGTATGGCATAATCTGTTTAAAAGAGAATCAATTAAATGACATATTTCCAATATTTTTTATGTTAAATTCTCATTTCTCTCTACAGGAAGAAAAAAATGCTCACCAGATTTGAGGTTTGCAGAACTCCCAGCTTCATGAACAACTGAATGTGGCACTTGGCTTTGTCCTGTTCCCACCTTTTTCGCTCGAGGGGCCCTTGATTTCTTCTTTTTCATACCATGTAAACCCGGAACCAGTTCATGATTATGCTCGAGAATAACACGACAGACATACACTCGTCCATCAGGACCTATGGTTACATTCAACTTGGCTTTACAATTCGTTCTAGGTGGCAACCTCTTCCGAAAATTAAACCTGTTAGTCTGACTAGCAGAGGGCAACTCCTTACCAGACCGCGAACACGCAAGCGTAAAATACTTCACATTCCCATCATCTCCAGACTTTGTGCTTTTCTTTATCGTATTAAACCCCAAATGACAAGCATACTCGTCGTAATAGGATCGAACTTCATCTGGGGTGTTGAACACCATTCCAATGCTAGGGGGTTTCATTTCATCATCATTCCCAACTCCTTCACTCTCTTTCTCGTCAATATTAATAACTATCACTTCATCACTATCAACTACCATTTTATCATTCCTCCCTTCTATGTCTTTCTCTACTGTCACATTCACTTTAGTATCTACTATCACGTTCATTTTACTATCATCTTCCATTTACCTATCATACAGCAAAAACTAACGTTAAATTCACATCTTCAATCCATCAAGTCACATAAAACACCAAATTCATCAACTTTTGAATGCATTTAATCAAGTGAGCCAATCTCAAAACTTATTTGCTCCACTACTGATCAGTTTAAAAGAAATATCATTAGAAACACAAAATGACTAGTAACACCAAAATTTGGAGATTTTTTACGCTTATAGGCAAATAAAATGAAACCCAGATTAAAAAAAATCGAAACTTTACATTGCTAATGCATTAAAGACTGAATCTTTCCATTGAATTAGAGTCTAATTTAGTTCATTTGAGCTCAATTTTTATCATGCATTCAAAAGGGTATCTGTTTGTGTGAGAGAGAGGGAAAGAGAGGAACCTTTGAGCTTTGAAGTGTGGCCGTCGGCAGAGAAATGGATTCTTCACGAAAACAGAGGCAGACAATGAATGTAGACTTCTTGTGCCGACTTTTGTCGAAGAGCTAATTTTATGAATTGTGAATACTTTTTTTTTGTGTGTGTGTGACAGGCTGACAGCCATGTCTATATAGAATTTTTTATATATCAACCAAGATCAATTTCACATTTCATTTTAAAAAATATATATATAAAAGGAAATAAATTTCATAATCTGTATTTTCCTTTTAAAATATTTGCCAACTTTAATTTTTTTTCTCACTAGATTACATTTGACTAAATTGTGGCAGAGCCATAAAATTTATTTGTTGGAATTGTAGAGATAATATCTATTTTCGTGTATGGAATTTGATTAGATTTCCAAAAATGTACTGTAAAATAGTGATAGACTTCTAAATTACAACAAAAAATATTGATTAAATTTCCAATAATACACAACAAAGGTCTTGATAGATTTCCAAAAATGTACAAACAAAATCTTGACAAGTTTCCAAATATGCACAAAAAAAACTTTAAAACAAAATCTTGAAAATTTTCCATATATGCACAAAAATAGAAAAAACATAGGTAAAAATAAAAGAAATTTCCTATTTACCACCAAGAATGCTCTCCTGTAAATTTCCTAAAAAAGCACAAACAAAAATTGATAAGTTTCCAAATATGACAGAAAAAAAAATCTTTATAAATATTTCCTAAACATTAAAAATGGGCTGATATAATGATTAGTTTCATTTATCTAGAAATGGTTTATAAGTTGATTCAAGGATTCTTTTATTAAAAAAAAAATCTAAAAAAATATAAAGCAGGCTCGCCATTAAATTCATTTAACCATTTTATGATTAAGGGTAATATAGAAACTTTTTGCAATAGATAAGGGGAACATTGGAAAGTTTTAACCTATACAGAGGTAGAAGTAAAACATTTGCAAATCTGTAGGGGTCAAATTATAATTATGACCAAGGGGGACAACCTGTAAGATTTGGCTCCATTAAAATGTTTATTAACCTTAACAAAAATATTTAAAGAATTGGATTGACCTTCACTGTTCATATGAACAGTGAATGTCCTCCCTCGTAATTATCTTGTCTTTTAAGTATTTTGTCTTTTTTGCCTATTTGTTTGTTTTGGGTTGGCTTGACAGTGAAAGTCTCTTGCTTAAATTTTTTTTTTTTTAATAATTGTTTGAGAGTATAGTTATGACTATGGTTGGTTTTTAAAGTATTTTTTACTTATAAATATATTAAAATAATTATTTTTATTTTTTAAAAAATTATTTTTTATATTAATATATTAAAATTATCTAAAAATATTTAAAAATATTAATTTAAAAAAAATTAAGTTTTTAAAAACTCGAGTTCGATGACGTTATCAAAAGCTCCCTTAAGCTAAACCTTTCCAATCGTTGTCTTCAGTATAGTGCCTGTGTTATGCGCGAGTTAATATAACTTTTTTAAAAAATATTTAAATATTGTTATTATATTTTATTTTTAAAAAAAATATTTAAAATTATGAATATATAAAACAATACAATATAGAAGAAATATTAAAAAACATGATGAAAAAACAATATAAAAAAAATACATAATCCACTTTGGGTTGCAACAATAACCCATAATATTTTTTTTCTTTTTAAAAAAATTTATTTGCACCTAACTTCTGTTATTCCCAATCTAACATTTTTTACATTAAGCTAAATATAGATCCCAAATAAGTTTTGATATTGGGTTAATATTTAATTTTATAAAATAAAATTTAATTATATTGATTTAAATCAATTAAAACTTTCAGAATTCAATTTTAAATTGAAACAAATATTAGATGTTTTTTTTTAAAAAAAATAACATCTTTATCCCAACTTTCCAATTCAATATTTGATTATAATAAATAAATTTGTTATTATTTATTAACATATATAATTTTTAATTTATTTTATTAAATACAAATATAATTTTTTTAATTTATAGTTATTATTTTTTTAATAATAAAAAACATTAATAACACCTGTATATTTTTTCAGCGATGAGATCGTCCTACGGCGTCGCATGAAGAGTCAGGCTAGTGTCCACCAAAACGATGGGTTTAACGTATCCGTGATTTGTGTAGTGGAAACCTAAATAACAATTAAAGAAAAAAACTTTTATAGCGGTTCGGAGCTCGGACAGCTCAAACAGT
>Ga0325404_1004974_pt1 | contig 14041 bp, 8 predicted proteins | sample PopdelMetagenome_18_FD_205664 | JGI IMG/M metagenome (GOLD analysis project Ga0325404, IMG submission 205664) | Populus deltoides microbial communities from Bellville, Georgia, United States - Xylem-Control-R1 | ecosystem: Host-associated > Plants > Phyllosphere > Stem > Wood/Secondary xylem... | reverse complement strand
AAAAAATTAATTTTTAAATAAAATTTTTAAAATTTAATGAAAATCCTTAACTTTCCTACAATTGTACCGTAAACCTTTTAAAAAAGGATTATAATAGAGTTTTGTATTTTCCTTGTGCTTCCTTTGCATGATTTTTTTTTAAAGATTAATGTGAGTTTTTAGTTAGTTTTTACTTATTTTAACTAATCTCGAGTTAATTTGAAATTAATAATTATATAAAATTTTAATAATTTTTAAATTTAATTTCTAAAAATTAAAATCAGAATCTCGTAATTATGCGTCACTTTTCTTACTTGGCTAACGATGATGATGATAAACCCTTGAAAACAGCAACTTCAACAAAGAAGAAAAACCCCATTGCAACTTTGCTTCCATTTGTTTTTTTTAACATCACGAAGTAAGGAAATCTTGAACTTTCCATAAGGTTTCAAGATTCAATCTTGTTTTTCCAATGGTTTTCTTATATTTTTGATAATGCTCTAAGAGGTAAGATTTTTGGCACTAGTGTATGTTTTTCCTTTTCTTTTTGTTTCTACCAGTTCTCGATGCTTTTGCCTTTCAGAGTTGGACGTAACAGCTTCCAGAATTTGTTCAAGATATTGTTTTTCAGTCTTCAATTGTAATTGTCAACTGAGAAAAGTAAAAATAAAAAGAAGGGAAGTTACTGAATTTGATGTTAATGTGTCCGGAAAGGTGAGGCTGGAAATGGATGTATTGGCTTTGTTTCCTAGGGCATTTCCTTGAAATAATTTATGTTCTCTTTTCTTTTTTCCCCTATCCTCCCTAACTTTTCCTGCTAGGGATGTCACTACTGACAGTTCTTTATAAATTTGGTCAAGGGTTTATGGTTTTTTTTGTGTGGAAATTTTAGGTGTACTTGAAGAAAATATGATGGTGTTCATTGAGTTTTGTTAAAGTGATTGATTTCATATATCTTCAATGGCAAGGAAGAAGAGGTGGTTTGGTTGGGTGAGGAGGCTATTTGTCTCTGAGCAAAAACCAAAAGCAGAAAAGGTTGATGCTTCAAGGAATCTTTTTGTTTCTTTAACTGAGATCTTGCATTTCTTTCTGGTTAAATTTTCTTCTTAATTTTAACCGATTCAGAAATCAAAGAGGTGGAAATGGGTTCTTGGAGGGCTCAAGGTCAAACAATGCCTTGCACTTCCAGCACCACAGAGAAGAGAAGTGAGAACAGTCAGTGAAGCATCAGAAACACAAAAAAAGTATGCTTTAACTGTTGCCCTTGCAACAGCAGCTGCAGCTGATGCTGCTGTTGCCGCTGCTCATGCTGCAGCTGAGGTTGTCCGGCTCACAGGTGCCTCACATCCTTCCCATCATTTCACCAAAGGAGTGGAAACTTTGGCTGCCATTAAAATACAAAGCGCTTTCCGTGCATATCTTGTGAGCTCTCTGAAATCCGAGTTCTGTTTTGCGACATAACTCTTTAATTAGTTTTTCATCTTGGTTTTTGTGGGTTATGCTATATCTTGTTAAAACTTCTTGAGTTCGTATAAGTTGTTGTTGACACTGCATTCAAGATAGACTGCTATTTCTCTAACCTTCGAATTTAATCCCCTTTTGTACTTCACGTGAGATCAATTTTATGATTTGTGCATGCAAGATGGATGAGATTTTGATCGAGTAGATGAGAAAATTCCAGTCGCGGTTTAAACTCTAAAGTTGTCCCATGAGGAAATAATCTTCCGCAAGTATATTACAATGTTGCGCAGAGAGTGATTTCATCATTTGAAAACTTCTAAGTCTAACAAGGAAAAATTCATATTATACCTCTCGTAGTTCACTCATTACATTAATAAACGTTAAACAGCACTTTCAGCAGCGTATTCTGAGAAGTTTGCTACTATTTTGGTCTGAACTTCTGTAAAGAAAGATGCTATATTTTTTTTCTTATGAATCACATTTAAGCTCAAAAAGTTTTGGCAGAGTGTGGATTAAGCAAGTTGTGTAACCTGATTATAAAACCAGAAATTTGTCAAATTATTGGCTCTGCTAAAAAAACATGCCACACTGCCTGATTTGGGTTTTCAATGGGATTGAAACAGGCAAGAAAAGCCTTACGAGCACTGAAGGGATTGGTGAAGCTTCAAGCCATTGTTCGTGGACAAGTTGTTAGACGCCAAGCACTCATCAAATTGAAACATTTTCCATCAAAAGCAAAAATGCGGTCAGAAGTCCAGGCAAAAGGCATTACTGCAGATGGATTTTGTAAAAGCGGTGAAAATAAACATGTTGTCAAGTCAAGGAAGGAGGTGCAAGAGAAGGAAACTAAGGTAGGAGAGATGATCTTGCAGCTCCTCAAGTCAAAGGCGGTGGTTGAGAAAGAACATAAGGTATGGAGAATTATTTGAATAAAGTTCTTATGTTTCCTGTGGCTCATGCTGGTTAGAGTGTATTCAAAAGAAAATTAAAGAAAGAATGAGAATCTATAGACAAGAAAATGATTTTTAAGAAGCCATTTTATGTTCTGTTATGTCTAGGATATTTTCTCTCTTTGGAGAATGAAAAACATGATCTTTGACTGAGCTTCATGTGATTAACAATATCCTTGATTTTGTCTGTTCAGGGGAGGAACGATAAAAGAGAAACTCAAACAGATCATATGGTAAAATCTAATACCTGATTGACATGAACGAGCCTGCTCATTCAAATTTGTGTAGGATGCTGAATTCTGCTGCTCAATTTGATTCATTTCAACATTTTTTCATTGTGCAGCTTGTATTGAACAGCCAAAAGAGTTGGAATTTTAGCTTGCGTTCGAAGGAAGACGTGGAAGCTCTGTTGTTAAAAAAGAAAGAGGCAAACATCAAAAGAGAGCGAATGATGAAATACTCATTTTCCAACCGGGTAACTTAATCTTAAATTCCCTTTCGAGTTGCACTCTCTTTAGTTACTGCTTACAATAGGGAAATTAAAAAAAGAAGAAAGAAATAGAGTTATTCAATATACAACCAAATTAAGCATTAGTCCTTTTCTTCTTATGTTCAGATTCTGCAACATAATTTTTCTTTCAGGAGAGAGGAAATGGTCTATTGGAAGAATTGCAACTCGCCAAGGAAAGTGGTAGACAGAGTCACCAGATAAAACAGTGGCCGAACAAAGAGGCCTATAATAGAGAAAGGATGGAGAATTTGAAATCAGCTCCCATCTCTTATTTGTTTACTGGTGATATATTCAGCCCAGCACAAGTTAAGACCAGAAGTACCCGAAAACAAGATTTTATAGAAGGGTTGAATACACCAGTAGTGTCCTTCCCCAGAAGATCATTTGGCAGCATGCGACCAAGTTTGGCTGGAGATGGTAATTCCTTGCCAAACTCTCCAGTTTTTCCCACTTACATGGCTGCAACGCAATCTGCAAAGTTAAAGGCAAGGTCGATGAGCACACCAAAGCAACGAGAAGGATTTCAAGATTCTTGCTTTGAGTAGAACTTGCCATGCAAGAATGGACTCTATCTTTGGTCTACATATAACGGTGAATCGTTTGGAATTAGAAGAAAAACTTGCAGCGTCTCAACTCTGTGCTGGTAGACTTCATTTTAATCCTTGGAGTCCATAACTAATTACTTCATTCCTTTTCTTATCTGGTTTTCCACCTTTTTTTTTTTTTTTTCCTTCTTGGGTGGAGATCAAGTGTGTGTTGGTGCTCATTTGACACCAAGCTGTCATGAGAAATGGTCGGTGAATCCTCAATGTAAAGTTTTACGTGTGTTAAAAAAGAAAGAAGAAGAAGCTTGTAATGAAACTCTTTCAGTACATGTCTGATCATTCTCCAAAACAGCCAGAACTTGTTTGAGCTCTGTTTCTCTACTTACATTAGAGTTGGACACGAATTATCTTTCAGCCTGCAAGAACACAGCTTCATGACCATGGATGATATATCTGTAGCTATGAACAATTTGTCTTAAATATTTCCACGGTTATTTGTTCATGTTTTGTCATTGAAAATATTTGTGGTACAATTTGCTTCGTATCCTGCAAAATGCTGTTCAGGGTTCATTACTGGTGCATCATAGCCTCTGTGATGCAGGATTTTCAATTACAGCACCTAAATACTATGGCTTACAAGTTATGACAAATTTGAATAGGTTAGCCTCACTTGAAGTTGATTGGTCTACTTTACAAACCTACAAGATTACCTTTGAGAAAAAACAAAAATTACAGAACTGGTCACAGAAAATTCTAATGGTAAGATGTATGATGGGGTGACATGTACAGATATATCAAAGATTCATGATGGAGCAGTCCGCATATAAAAAAATCGTTGGTTTTTCAACTGAAAAGATTCTGCCTGAAAAATATTACATTGGATGTTTTCATGATGTAATTTGCTTTAAAAATATTATATACCATATGTTCAGTTGGGACTAATGGAGGAGCTTGTGGAAAAAAATAAATATATTTTTTAATTATTCTTATTTCTTCTCTTTAAATTTATTAGGATATTTTTTATTTATTTATTTTCCTATTCATTATTAATATGACTTTCTAGTTTTTTTTTCTTTCTTTCTAAATCAAGGTTTATAATAACCATTTTTACAACTGAGACTTGGATGGAAAGAATTAAGTATTTTAGGGGTATTCCTGTAATTATCATGTCTTGGTCTTTGAGAATATTATCTATAATTTTTTTTAGGGTTTTATCTTACAACAAAATCGACCGAGTAAAACTGTAGAATGGTTAATTTCGTGAACTGCTAGTTAAGACATGAAAGATTAAATCTTGAAAATTAAGGATTCTGACTCTTTAATGTTGTTTCTTTGTGCCGATGATAGGGTTGAATATTAATTAGGACATGCATGGTGACCCATCTTGCCATATACGAGCTCTTTAGATTAGAGGCAAATTCTCCGAGGACAGAACAAATCATGGTTGCTGTGGCTCTAGGAAAAGAAAAGGAGTGAAGAATAAACTATAGAACTTGTTATCTAAAGTGAATTTTGGTTGAGGATGAACAAGGTATTTGGTTGGAATTGATCTATTTTTTTCATGGAAAAAAAAATCAAGATGTTATAAATTTTCTTAAAAAATTAAAAATTAAAAATATAAGATTTTGATCTTTGATTTCAATTAGTTTAATAAGCTTAAATAATCTAACAATATCATTAGAAAATAAGATATTGACAGCAAATAAAGAGAAAAAACAACAACAACGATTCAATGTGAAAAATGAACGCTTGCTAATATTATCAAAATATATCTTTATAATATTCCTAAAACATCTTAATGATCTTATTTGTTAATAAAGTGAAAAATTAACGAGAGTAAGATAATTGCGTAGAAAGAAAAATAGAGAAAATATAAATCTTAATTCCCAACGAATAAAATGACGAATGAAGAAATTGAAAAGAAAGCAATTTTTAAAAGAAATTGACTTAAGTCTGTCCGAGCTAGCACATATATGAATTCTTAAAAATACATCCTCCCAAGGAACCAACATGATGATTTTACGTCTCAAGCAAAGATCAAACCAAATCTATAAATTAGTTGTGCGACCGGGATAATCTTGTGGAAAGGAGACCAAATAAAATTATCAAACTCAATTATCAAACCAACCTAATATGTATTAAAGGGTATAATTGAAAAAACAATTTAAAAACAATGAAAAAAACCTTGACGAGCTTGTTGAATTTATGATCCAAGACATGATATTGGGATAACTCTATTAAAAAAAAGATTAAAAAAACAACGAATACCAATTTCAAAAGATCCCAATGATGAGAGATGAAATTGATTTAAAAAAAAACAAAAACAAAAACAAAAAAACAACAAAAGCCAACCCAATCTAATATTTAAGACTTGTGACACAAATCATAAGGCCAAATTACAACATAAAAGGTAAACCCAAAAAAATAATAATGTCAAATTCCCAACCAACCAAAGTAATTAGAGATAAAATTGAAAAAAAAATTAAAAAAAAAATTAAAAATATATATATAGATTTGAAAAGAATGAGGATATGAAAAGAAAATAAAATCAAATCATGAAGGATGAAATTAGAAAACAATTTCAATTAAGAAAAGGATAAGAAAAAATAAAAATAACAAAAAAAAGGATCAAGTTTGATATAAAAATAAAATGTCAAGGGATGAAATTAAAAAAAAATCAATAAAGTATTTAAGATCAAATACACTGCAGTCAAAAGAATGAGAACATAATTTGATTAAATAAACAAAAAAACTGAGAGGAAAGAGAGAGGGAATAAATTTTCCCAAGTTTTTAACTTAACCATAAAATTAACAAAGAATAATTAATACCCGTTAAATCACTCATCATTTCTTTAATTCTAACATATTTAAGTTACAAATTATCACACCCAATTTTATCAAGTTACCATTTAAATCAATTTTTTACCCAAATCCCAAACAAACTATAAAAAACAAATCTTATATTAATACAATAAAATTATCGTTAAAAACAATTAAAACAATTAAATATTCAAGCAAATTATAAATAATATAAATAATGTTTATTAGATTAATTTAAAACATAAATGATTGAATTTGTTTAAGCTTTGGGAGATATTTTATGCCACATGTGCCAGTAGGTGGTGGCTGGATTTGTGGAGGTGATTCTTGGGTTTTAGTGAGAGAAAGAAAGAGGCAAAGGTTTCGGGTTTTAGAGGGAGAAACATGATGCGGAGATTGCGTTTGAGTTAGCCTACCATCAGGTTATAATTTCTTTTAAAATTACTATCGGAATTTTTATTGATATTTTGATTGATGATTTGACATGTTAGAAATAATTGATGAAAAAAATTATTTTATTTTATTGATTTTTTCATCTACGAAGAACTTCTATTGCATGTTCTTTCGGTAAACCACAATAAAATACTGTGTCGTTGCTTTTTTTCTTCAACTTTCTGGTGGTGTACCAGCACAGAAAAGAGTGAGGTAAAAGGTTCCTGAAAGCAAGCAGAAGATACAGACAAAAATAGAGTCCTGGAACCATGTTGCGATTAATTTTATTAGCTCTTCAATCTAACACTTACATTTGTCGCTCCCAGAGATTTGAATCGATTATATATATAAGAAGGCAGCCCTTCAACGCAAGCGCCATGAAGTTCACGAATAAGCTGAGTGATTTAAAAAAGCTGCTGATATTGTTTTTTTTAATCTGAATAGGGAAATAATGCTGGTTTGAATATGTTGTGCACAGTGTTGATTAGAAGAAGGCACAGCATCCTACCTAACGAATGATGTAATCCAATTCAATAAGGAAACAGTTTTCTGATTTTTTTACTAGAAATCCTTAAAAAAATATTGTCAATTGAGGTCCCCATTATTAATTTCTTTCTGCGTAAACTGTTACTTTCGAAGAAGCAAACTCTTTTGCATGGAATCTGTACAGCTTTACTCCTCGGATATCCGCTTCTCAACTGTGTTGGTGATGGATTCTTGGTGATACAAGATTGACCGGGGAGGGCAATGATTATACTATTGTAAACAGGTTATGTGAGCTTTCAGGTCTTCTTTGTTGCCACTGCCGGCCTCGAGGCCGTGGCACCAGCTGGCAAAAGCTTGCATGACTATTGGAGCTCAAGAATCCCAGAAGTAGGGTAGGTTTTATATTTATGAATCATGATTGCAGCTTGGCAGAAAATTCACATCAGATTTTTTCTGGTTTCAGAATTTATTCACTGCTTCATTTATAAAAAGAAAGAAAAAAGAAGGGTTGTTAAGAGGTTTACCAGCTCTGTAGAATCTTTGGTGCTGGATTCAAAGAGTTGAAGCCAGACTGAACGTAAAATTAAAAGTCAATTACAGACCACCTCAAGGCTAGCTCTAACTTGTCTGAAGGTCAATCGTATATGAAACAAAGGCGAACTGATGGCAGCCCCACGCAATCTATGAGCTCACGGAACGCCACAATAATTAATAGGATTAATGAATGATTAGCTCTAATTAAAGAATTAGATCACTATTTGGTCATCACGTAAGGCATATGTAAGTCTATCGTCATACCTTGGATTTACTCATCATGGTTTAATTGTATTTTCGATCTCCTCTGCGCTTCGTTGACATCCATTTACGAGATAAATTAATATGGTGGAAAGCAACATGTAAATCTAGATGCTAATGATCGAAACAGATTGGTTATCCATGGCTAGCACTGCGGCTGCTGCGCTTCTCGTCTTGAGGAATAGTATAACCTGACAACAGCTTAGAGTTTTGACTGTTTAAACTGTTATCCACCGTGAAAATAATATAAATTATATTTTAAAATTTTATTTAATAGTTTAAATTTTTAAATTGAGATTCTTGGTTTCGGAATCTTGATTATTAAATAGACGTGCTTGTATTATAACTTTCAAATTCAAAAAACTTTTATTTAAAAAAATATATTAAAAAATAATACAAAATTATATTTTTTACCTTAACATGGTTTTGCTTGTATTATAACTTTGATTTCTTGATGTTAGTAATTAACAATCTCCCTTGTATCGCTTCCTGTGATGCAGCACATGATGGTTTCACCATCAGGCACTCTACACGAGAGCACCACAAGTCTTGTTTGACCAATGAAGTTTCCACCATGTTCAGAGTACCATTAACGCTAAACTACTTTTAATTAATTAGGTTGGTAATTATTGTTAATGAAGTAGTTAAATGCAGAAAATCGATCGGCCATGAATAAAAATGAATTCATGGCCCCTAAATGATCTGGGGTGGAGGGGAATTGCATGACATAGAGATTAATTACTAAAAACTCTTGTCATTAACCCTTCGAGCTGTCCTTATAATGTGATGTCTTCTGAAATGATCTGGGAAGTGGTCCATTTCCCCTTAAATCGAATCTGTGCTGCAAAAAACATAACATAAACAAACATGTCCTCTTTCTTAATTTTTTAATTTATTGGTTACAGGACTAATGGATTTTGAACCAATATTAATAATGCCATTTCTCCATAAAACATGGGGCTGTTGTGCCCTTATATGGACAAGAACAAGCATCCATGGTACCGCAGAGGATATATAATCAAAGCAGCAGCAGAAACCATCCACAGTTCCTTGTTTCTAGAGAATGAAGTGTATGGGCAAGACTCTTGGGTAGTATGGTTGTTGTTGCTTTTTAAAATATTTTTTATGTTGAAATGTATTAAAATGATATTTTTTATTTTATAAAAATTATTTTTAAAATCAGTACATTAAAATAATTCAAAATATAAAAAAATTTACTTTTTTAAAAAACACGAAAACAACCATTTTCCAAACGCTCGCATAGAAATCAAACCAGTGATTAATGCTGAGTCCTGCTGACAAGGAAGAGAACCTTGAGCTAATTATTATCTAGCTAGGTTAAGGTAAGAACGATTGGCAGTTAATCTTTGAGTCATTGAAATTGAACTCAGTTTATGATCAGGTGATTTAAATAATAGCACTAGACCCTTTTTTATTTACCTATTATAATATGTATTTCTTCATTTTGTGTACTTTGGACATTTAAAAACTCTTCACACACGCATCTCTTTCCTTGATTACTCAGCTTTTGTCTTGTTTTGTGTCAAAAACTGACTGCACACACACACACGCGTATATATATATCAGGTAATGATTAAGGTTCACATTTCATTGCTTTGAGCAACGCATAGTACACAGACTGGAAGAGAATCGGACCCGGCTGAATCAAGAGTCTTCAGAAAGTGAGTTTCTTTCTTGCTTCATGTATCTCTTCTATATTTGCTTTGAAATGCATTTCAGAGTACAGCTTTAATGTAAAGAAAGTAGAGAATCCTGGGTTTTTCTCCTTTTGCTCATGTTTCGTCTTATTCTCCTGTGTCTCAGGTGGAAACATTCCTAATTTGGAGTTTATATAAGCTTTGGTTGGCGCGAGTTTCAAGCAAGTTGACTGTATGGATGAACACAGTTCCTCTTCCCCTAATTCTACGTTCGGGATCTTCTCAGGAAATCCCATGAATTGGGATTTAATGGATGAGATCTTGTATCAAGGATGGGCCGAGAACGATGGAGAGTTCAGCTTTCTGCAGCAAGGTCCCTCCATCTCTAATGTTCTATATGACCACCCTTCACTATATATGCCTTTTATGGGGTCTAATAACTTGAGTATAGCCTCAGACCAGCAGGATTATCAAGAAGAAACAGAAAGGCATTGCCATGGAAATCCACCTCTAGATTATCCTAAAAGCATGGAACTTGTTCAGACTGAACCTCAGGTTGAGGATTCTGTGGACACTTCCACATCTTTACTGCACACTACAAGTTATCGAGTAGAAGCCGCTGGATTGGGTGTCGAATGGCAGATGGTGCCGAGGGTAAATCCAGTGACTTCATTTTCTGTGAAGGAGAGAGCAATGCAAGCCATTAGATACTTAAAAAATTGTATCCATTATAAAGATAGTCTTATCCAGATTTGGCTACCTGTGGAGAAAGAAGGGAAAAAAGTCCTTGCTACTATTGATCAGCCATACTTCGTCAATCCGAGTTGTAAGAGCCTTGCAAGTTATAGAAATGTTTCAGTTGCCTATCACTTCCAAGTAGAAGGGGATGCGAAATTTTCTGTAGGGTTCCCCGGTCGGGTTTTCTTGGAGAAGCTGCCTGAGTGGACTCCTGATGTACGTCTATTCAGAAGTGAAGAATATCCGCGTAGAGATCATGCAGTACAACATAACATTAGAGGGTCTCTTGCACTCCCTCTTTTCAAACAAGGCAGTGAGACTTGCCTGGGCATAGTTGAGATTGTGACTACTACTGAGAAGATAACCTATCGTCCAGAACTAGAAGACATCCGCAAAGCTCTCAAGGTTTGTTCGTTTCCCATGTATCTTGCAAAGGATTTCAATTAGCTATCAGGTTTAACAATGAGACTATTGTTATATAATTTATGTTAGTTCTGTTAGTTGCATATAGGCTTCATGTTTCTTTCATTTCAAATCCATTGACTTGCATTGAACTTTCAGATCTTTGAATGATTGAAATGCCTTTCAAAAGTAACAATGGTTATCAATTTCTTTAAGCCTGTGAAATAAGCAGAGAACTTCGCTCATTTTCCGCTCTTTATATGCATGTTGATTTGCAGGCTGTTGATCTAAGAAGTTCTGAAGACTTCTGCTCACCTGGTGTGAAGGTAAGTAGATAGGCCTTTTAGAGACAGAGACACTAGATTCAGGTTTCTGAAGTTTTAAGCGTTCATAACTAAGACCACAACTGCTGTTCCTTTTATCACAGACTTGCAATGGATTAAATCAAGTTGCAGTGCCTGAGTTATCAGAGATTGTGAAATCTGTTTGCAAGACATATGGATTACCCTTAGCTCTAACATGGGCTCTATGCAGCCGGCAAGGTAAAGGTGGACGCCAGCAGTTTGCTGAGAAGTCTGGCGCTTGTATATCTACCGTGGATTCTGCTTGCTTTTTGGCCGATAGAGATTTTTCAGGTTTTCACATGGCAAGTTTTGAGCAATACATTTTCTTAGGCCAGGGGATTGTGGGGAGGGCATTCACAACACAAAAACAATGTTTCGCGAATGATATAACTTCCTTCAGCAAGAAAGATTATCCTCTGGCTCACCATGCCAAGATATTTGGTCTTCATGCTGCCATAGCGATTCCCCTGCGAAGCATTGCTACCGGATTAGTTGAATTTGTGTTGGAGTTATTCTTGCCAATAGATTGCAAAAACACCGAAGAACAAAAGAAGATGTGGGATTTATTGCCTTTTGCCATACAGCAGGTTTGCTGGAGTTTACAGGTTGTCATGGACAAGGGGCTTGATAATGGAGAAAATCAGAGTTTTGAATCATCACCTTCGAAACAACCTCCATTGGATGAATCATCTTGGATTTCCCGTATGGTGGAGGCCCAAAAGAAGAGTAAAAGTTTCTGTGTCACATGGGGCTATCCAAAAGAGCCTAAAGAAGAGTTCAAGATGATAACTCATTGGGATGAATCTGCGGTGGAATTAGACCATAAGCAAGTAATTTCGGAGTTGGGTCAACTTCAGCAAAATTCTAGAACCAATAGCAATACCGAGGGTGATGGAGTTTCTTCTGCTTTTGGCAGACATCTCTCATTTGGCAGCAGAAAAACAGGTAAGAAGAGACGGACCAAGACAGATATCCAGACAATCAGCTTGGAAGTTCTTCGACAATACTTTGCAGGGAGCCTCAAAGACGCTGCTCAAAGCCTCAGCGGTATGCAAATATCCTATCACAGATGAAATCACATGTTCATATATAAAGTAATGAGTAGCATTTCAATTTTAGATCTGAGGCATCCTTTATTAAAGAATTATCATCACGCAGACAAACATTTGCTGGAGACCAACTTGATATAATCCTCCAGAAACCTTTATTATCATTTTCGTTTGTAAAGCTAGGTTGTTGTCTTCAATAATCCTTTATCAGAGGACTGTCATTTGTTAGCTAATCAATGGTGTAATCACACAAACTTGTTCTAATTGCAGTTTGCCCTACTACTCTCAAAAGAATATGCAGACAACACGGTATCACGCGATGGCCTTCTCGAAAGATCAAGAAGGTTGACCATTCCTTGCGAAAACTCCAGCAGGTGATTGACACAGTCCAAGGTGCTAAGGGTGCCATTCAGATTGAATCTTTCTACTCAGCCTTCCCAGAACTGAGCTCTACAAAACTTTCAAGTCATGCTCCTTCTTCATCATTCAGGAGGAGTGACAGTTCAAAGCACTTTGATTCTCCACCTGATGATACTATCTTTTCTGGCACTACCTCAAAATCCCATTCCTCTCCGTGTAGTAGGAGCTCTTGTTCAAGTAACTGTTGTTCTGCTCGAGCACAACAGCATGCCGCCACCGTTATAACTGGCTCAAGCAATGGAAATGGCGGTTTACCAGCAGAAACCTCGAATGGGATTTTAAAGAGGACTAGCCGTAGTGAATTAGCAGAATTTTATTCCTTGAATAACGAAGGAGAACCAGACTTTCTCTCAAGATCATATATCCACAAAACAAGGACAATCAATGAGCAGATTCATCAAAGTCTGCTAGAAACTCAACCACAGTTTGGCCAGAGTAGACGAGGAGGAGATGTCTTCAGAGTTAAAGCCATTTTTGGGGTAGAAAAGGTTAGGTTATTCTTGCAACCAAACTGGGGTTTAGGGGACTTGCTACAAGAGATTGGTAAGCGTTTCAAGATAGATGATTTCACTGGCATTGGCCTCAAGTATATGGATGATGATGGGGAATGGATTCGTTTGACCCGTGATGGTGATCTCGAGGAGTGCAAAGAGACACACAAATTCTGTCAAAGCAACACAATCAAGCTATCCCTTTACAAATATTCTACTGCATTTGGTTGCTGAGGTTCATGTTAAGGTTTCCATTGATCGTGTAATTAGTCTCTAGGACATAGATGTCTGGTTTCGAGCCATGCACGACCTAGTTTTTGGTACCATTTCTTGTTTTTAACTATTTCTTATTTCTAATTTAAAAAAAAATTGGTTATAAACAATAGTATGTGAAGGAAAAAACTGTACAGAGACATTATTTAATTTTAAAAATATAAAAATACATTAACTAAAATTAATAATTTAACATATTTAATCATCATTGTGAAATGATTACATGATAGTTGTGACAATGATTGTAACAATACAATAATTATAATTATGACATTTATAATAATAATATTAGTTATAATAATACCAAATCAATAATGATTGTTATTCTATTTATAAATAATAATAATAATAATAATAATAATTGATGATAATATATTAGAGGTGATTAAAAAAATAATAATAGTGATATATAATTGAAATTATGATGGTTATAATATTGATAATATCTTGCATATAAAACATAAAAAATAAAAAATAAATTTGAGAAATTATTACTTGAGTCATCATGATCACCATTAATTAACCCCAGTGGATCGCAAATAAAATAAATAAAAATTTGAGAAAATTAATAGCCCATCCAAATTCCTTGCGTGGCAAGCACCATTCAAACTCCTTGTCTTTCGTTTCGTTTAAGGTACAATTATTTCGACTTCAAAACTTTGTGGTGTCGTCTCCATCTTCTTTCTA
>Ga0325404_1004971_pt1 | contig 14045 bp, 7 predicted proteins | sample PopdelMetagenome_18_FD_205664 | JGI IMG/M metagenome (GOLD analysis project Ga0325404, IMG submission 205664) | Populus deltoides microbial communities from Bellville, Georgia, United States - Xylem-Control-R1 | ecosystem: Host-associated > Plants > Phyllosphere > Stem > Wood/Secondary xylem... | reverse complement strand
ATTTAAAAAATAATCATGATTACATTTTCAATACTAAAAAAACAAAAAGAGAGGACGGGGAGTTTAAAATTCGTGTAGACCGACAGAAAAAATCAACTGTTAGCTGCGAAGGTAGGGTTGGGGAGGGGGTGTGTGTGTGCGTGTGTGTCGGTCCACGCATATTCTCTGCCGTTTAATTGCATGGCCATATTTCAATATACATGCCTATATGGGATCAAAATTAACGTTCGTGAACATGCACAGCTCACGTGGATCCGGAACCCTAAATATGGGCACATTAATTAGGACGGACTGTCATTAGGGAAGAGGAGCTGGAGACTACAGAGGATTTACTGTCTCATTCCAATTTCTTCACGGATGTTGCAGATAAAGTCATGGTCTTCGGATTCATGAAAGGACTGCATTTTATTATGACTTGATGAGGTCACGGGAAATATGGCCTCATGCACGTCCCACCTGAAAGGGCCAGCTTCGGTTGACTGTTCATAATTATCAAACCAGTTACTTCAAATCTAACTTGGATTCGAAAAAATCCAACTAAATCAACCTACCAAATTAAACTCATATCTCAAATCATGAAAATAAGATAATGAAATGCATGAAACTTAATTTATTTATTAATCAACCTAAAAAAAATCAATTTAAAAATAACATAAAAAATCAACTCAAATTAATCAATTAAATTTACAATCTAAATCATGAATTAAGTAACGTTATATAACTATTTACCTCAATAAAGTTGGATAAAAGAAGAAGTAAATAAACAAAAATGATGGACCCATCAAATAAATAACAGATACCTAGGCTTGGGTGGCCCTTTAAATAACAAAAAAAACTAATTTTAAACTATTTTTCTTACCAAGGACATCTAAAAAAACCATCATAGATATATATACGAATAAACTCAATCGTAGCTTAATTTAACTAACCCCAAAGTTGTTCAAAAAATAAAAAATAAAATCAGTCTAAAATTTTTTTTAAAAAAAAATGAGCCCAAATTTACCTTCACAAGCAAGGTCAAGGTCATAAAATATTTTACTATAATTTTTTTTTAATCAAATATAACTCGTTTACATCATAATTAATATTTTTCATGCCGGCCCATAATCAATGCCGGTCAACATTTTTCTCACTTCCATAAAATTCAGCAACCCTCCCTCTCGTTTTTCTTTCAAATCTAAAAATTAAAAAATAAAGTTTTATGCTTATAGTGATTTTTCTAAAACCACGGGGATTTGGAAACGTGTCGATGGAAAAGTAGAAGAATTAAAGTTAATTCTATGTGCAAATTTTAAAACAGCTGCCTAATTTTTTAATATTTTTCGCTATGATCCCTTGTCTTTGAATTCTGTCATTCACTAACAAATTAAAAGCAAATGACAGCAAATTATGCATAAGAAGGATCAAATTGAAGAGGAAAAAAAATAATGAATAGAATAAAAAAGAAAAAAATTGGCACTACCCAAATCCATTGTAATATGGAATCCAACTACAATGTACAATCTTAATGTTTATATATATAAATTAAAAATTTTAATTTTTTAAATAATCAGTCTATTAAATTATTAATCCAGTGATCTTCAAGTTACTCTAAGCCTAGGTTGGATTAGATCTTGTATCAGGTTGACAAGGATGCTCCTGTTACAAGATCCAATCATGTTCATCTATTGTTTGATATAACAGTCTAATTATGTTTTTTTAAATTTTTATTTTAAATTAATTTTTAGTATTTTTAAATTATTTTCATGTGCTCTAATAATTTTTTAAAAATATTATTTTAATATATTTTTATATTATAATATAAACAATCGCATTAAATTTTAAGGGAGCAGTAAATTGCACAACTTTCTAAGTTATTGTGTTTGAGGAGATCCAAATACCCCTCCCTTTCTATCCCTTTGATTTTTAAATTTTCATCTGAAAAAAAAAAATGTTTTAGAATAGTAGAATTGCTTTTCAAAATATTTTTTATTTAAAAATGTATTAAAATAATATTTATTTTATTTTTTAAAAATTATTTTTAATATTAGTATATAAAATAATAATAAAAAATTAAAAAAAATATGAATTTAAAATAAAAATAACAAAAATAATTTTTTAAAAAATAATTTTAAAACACAAAAATTAATAAATATCAAAATAAAAAAAGTTTATGGAGTCTCTTAAACGCGAAACATAAGGCTTACGATACTCTAGTTGCCCGCCACCTCCTCCCCGCTCTCATCACTTGTATGATGATCATTACGACAATACCCGTTACCACCTTCGCAACATCATAATCACAAGACGTTACCATTATCCTACCACTATAGTAATTTTTACATCACTATACAGTAAATCTTTTCTCATATAAGATATTTTAATGAAAAACATTTTATATATAAGATATATTTTATTGATAAATTAAATATTTATACAAAACAAATGCTCCCTAAATATTAGTCATGACTTGTATTAGGATCCACATTTTATCTCTAAATTTCCTTACCCTCACCCTAAACATTTCATTGCTTAATATTAATTAGGTCGACAATCAAACTCACCTTCTTGTTTCTGCCACACAAACGAAAGACATCAAGACGAAGAAACTCCCTCTCCCTCTCCTTCTCTCCCACAACACTCAAATTCCCCTCTCCAAAGTCACAATCTCCGACGTCACCCCAACAACCCTCCCTCTGGTCTAACATTGACTCACCTTCCAAACTCGATTGGCTCGGTCTTTACTCACCTCCTGACTCTCTTAACGAGCATTCCACCGGCTACAAGTTCCTATCTTCCTCTCCTTCCTGACAATCCGGGTCGGGTTCCATTTCCTTGCCCATCACGGTGTTCTGGTTGCTTTTTTGGAGCTGCCTTGTTGTTTGCCGCATGGTAGAATTTCTTTCTTTTTTTTTTATCTCTTAGAAATCACATACATCCATGCCTTTAGGGATGAAAGCTAGATTGGAAAAGGCAAAAATTCCTGATTTCCCTACGTCAGGTTCATGCTTTTCATGGGATCTCTAATTGAGTTAAGGATCGGCTTTTGATTGCCTTTTGCATTTATTTTTCTTCTGCTTGCTGTTTGATTGTAGATTGCATTCTGCTACAAATATCATTCTTAAAACCACAAGTTGTTGGCCGGATAATTTGTTTCAATCTCTCTTTGTATTCCTTGTTTTGAGAAACAATATGACATCAATTATCAAAACCGGAGTCAATCACAGTTTTTGTGGTCACCTAGAGTGTAAAATTCTGCTCTCGTTGGCACTTTTCACATGGCCAGCTGCACTGTGATCCTATTTCTCTATATAATATTCAGGAGTGGATGAAGATAGCATCATCTGTTTCTTGCCCAGATGACACCCTACGAACTTCACTGCAGCAGCGATAACTGTAGTTGATAATGTTCAATTAAAAACCCTCAGCTGCAGCTCAAATGATTAGATTCTAGAATTGTTATTTAAAAATCATCGAGTTTCACAGGTCATTAGAGGTATATATCATAGCTAACTTCAGAGCACATAAAATTAATCGAGGTATAATCAATTAATCTAAAAAAAAAGTTCAATTAGCTAGCTTGTCCACCATCAGAGTTGGAAATATTTCGATAACTGGATGGAAGTACTGACTCTTAAGGTTGGAACACGACTCGGAGTTTTGTCTCACGGAATGGAGACTCGGATGAAACGATAGCCTTCCTGTTTGGAGACATGGGAACTCCAACACCATATGCTACCTTTATCAGTACACAAGACGGAAGCATATCAACCATGAAGTGGATCCTCTGTGACATAGAAGCTATATATTGGTAACAAACCTGCTTTTGTTTCTCTTCTTGGAGATATCAGCTATGCGCAAGAGGCTGCTAATGGTTGTGGGACCATTTTTTTACTCAAGTTGAACCTGTTGCATCCAAGTGCAATACCATGTGTGCATTGGTAATCATGAGTATGATTGGCCTTTACAGCCCTGGAAACCGGATTGGTCCAATGCAGTTTACGGAACTGATGGCGGTTGTGAATGTTGGTCTGTTGGTTCCTTACAGCCTTAAATTTAACATGCCAGAGAACTCTTCAGAGTCAACTGGGACCCGTGCTCCTGGACTCGAAACCTTTGTACATATCAACTAAGACCAATTTCGTTTCTGGGAGCAGCCAGTATAACTTTATAAAGCAAGATCTGGAATCAGTTAACTAGAGCAAGACCGCTTTTGTGGTGGTCCAAAGGCACATGACCAATGTAAACTACTAGCAGCAAAAACAGGGATATTGCCCCTTGAGGAACAAAATGTTTGAGCACTTGGAACGTTTGTTTGCGAAAAATTAACGATGTTACCCTTGCATTGTGGGGTCATGTGCATAGATATGAAAGGTTTTGTCCAGTGTGCAACTTCACCTGCGGAAGCACTTGGAAGGGATTTCTCGTCCATGCTGTGATTGGTATGGCAGGACAAGACTGGCAGCCCATCTGGGAGCCAAGACCAGATGATCCACTCTTTCCACAGCCTGACCGGTCTATGTACCATGGGGGCGAGTTCAAGGAGAAGCTAACACTAATTACTTATAATGCAGGGAACCAGGGGATGGACAGATGCATGATATGGTGGAGATATTGGCATCTGGATAAGTTCTCAGTGGTGGTGACAGCATTAGTAAGGAAGCTGGAGACAGGATTAAGGTGATTGATTCTACTTTCCCATGGTATGTCAAGCTAGGGTGCTCGTCCTTGGGGCTCTTTTGCGGGCTATATTAATTTTCGGCTACGTTTCCCTTTCCAGGAAGCAAAATGGTAACAGGGACAGCTGGGCCTAGACTCCTGTGAAAAGCGAGTAGATCTGAAAGACTACGAGGAAATTATGATGCTTGCTATACATGCATGCAGGACATGTTTCCTTGTATTTTTGGAGCTCGTGTGGGGGCGTCATTACGGATGTGCTGAAATGAAGCCCTCCTTTTTAGTCTAGGGTAGACTAGTTTTTTTTCAGAGCGGTTTTAAAAATCTATTTTTATCCAGTTATATTTTAATTATAATAGATATTTTTAATAAATACAACAACTTAAATCATAGAGAAATAGGTGAAGGATTTTTTTTTCATGAAAACATTTTTTTTTATTAGTAGCAAATTTTTCAAATAAAAACTAAAAAGAGTTAAAATAAATATTTATTAAAAATTTTATCATTTGAATATAGAAGGAAGAAATATTCATGTGTTTTTTTGGGGGGAAAATACTTTTTTATATGAAAATATTTTTTTTAAAAAAAAATAAAAACTCATCGTAATATGAAAAATAAATTTCAATTAAAAAAATATAAATTTACAATGAAAATTTTTTATAATGAAAAATAACAAAATAGATATTTTATTTTACTGAATATTCTTGAACATATATTTTTTAAAATACATATTAATTTCATATATAATAACTCACAAAGTAACTAATATTACTATAAAATATATTATGTTATATTCAAATTATGGTGAAATTGGATAATATTTTAACTATATTTAATTATAGTGGGTTTTATTCTTTTTTTTAAGAAAAAAACTAATTAAAAAAAACTGAATGGCACTATAAAAAAAAAAAAGCCTAGCACCTCGGCTTGGGAAGATGGGCGAGTGTGCTTGATGTAAAATAAGAAAAGCTTAGCGATGCATGGGCCTGCAAGACTAGACCCATGTGCTAAGTTTTTTTTTTTTTTAAAAAAAGGTGGACAACATGTTTTTGTTAAATAAAACGGAGGATGACTAATTGTTTTTTAGCTCAAATTCTGACCACCTGATGGTTTGAGTTCTGGTATCATAAAAAATCATTTTAACAATTTATTTTAACCGAATATTTAATAATATCTTCAAAACTTTTTCAAACTTATTTTTAACTCAAAATACCATTCAATTAATCTAAAAAACCAAACTAAATAAAAAACTCTCTTAAGCCTTAGGCCATGTTTGTTTCTCGGAAAATAGTTTCTAGAAACCACTTTCCAAATTTTCTTATATTTGTTTACCATTAAAAAAGATGGCCAACGAAAAACACTTTCCGGCCAACGAAAAACATTTTTCAGTCAAAGAAAAATACTTTTTGGTCAACGGAAAACACTTTTCAGTCAAAGAAAAATTTAGCTTGGTTTTCAGGAAAGTATTTTCCAGGAAAATTTGGGCGGAAAACATTTTCCAGAAGTTGTGAAAAATTTAGAAATGTCATTATTTGCTGATTATATCAAATTTGATCCTCAAACTTTTGATTGCTATATATATATATATTTTTTTTTTGTTTTGAATATTTATTTTTTAATTTCATCTTTTAAAATTTAATTTTTATATTAACTTTGGTCCTTATTTTTATAATTGCTATTTGCTTTTTCCTTATCATTTTTTTATTGGAATTTTTTATCTATCAAATTTGGTCATCATTATTTTGATGGTTACTTATTTTATTTGAAATAGTTTATGAAATTTTAATTATTATTATTTTAATTTTTTCATCTTTTAATTTTTTTATTTTTTATATGATCTCTAGTATTTTGATTATTATTTATTTTATCTGAGATAATTTATGAAATTATATTTTTTTAATTTTATTCTCATTCAACCTTTTAATTTGTAAGATTTGTTCCTTATTATTTTAATAAACTTGAAAAAAATAAAACATCAATAAGTTATTTTCCAGCTTATTTTTTATAACATAACCAAACACTGAAAAGTGTTTTTCAACTTATTTTCCATTACATTACCAAATATCGAAAAATACTTTTCCGGAATTCACTTTTTTCGGAATTCACTTTAAAAAAAAAAACTACTTTTCAGCAAATAAACGGGGTCAATTTACTTTTTTTTAACAATATAAAAATTTCAAATTACCTTTATAAAATTTTTCTTTGCGAGAGGAGCTCATAAAAATTAAAATTGATTTTTTTTTTGTGTGTTAGAATATACCTAACCAATTATTTTTTTTTTGTCTATTTTCTTTCTTTTCTCTCGCCACTGAGGGACTAAAACAAGAAAAAAAATGAAACATAAATTCCTAAAACTCAAGGGACTGAATAAATGATGCATAAATTGAATTTTTTAAACCAAGTTGAAGTTTTTTGTGCTTTTTGAATAGTGGGTCTATTTTTTAATCTAATTTTTTAAACTATAATGTTAAATCCAATTTTGTAAAATTGATTTTTAATTGATCATTAGAATCTTTCCCGACACTTCATATACGCGAGAGAAGCGAAGCCTAACAAATAAAATGTTGCAAACATAACGTGAGAATAAAATTAAAAAGAAATAAAATTCAATGATTAAAAAAAGAAGAAGAATAAACAATGTTGTGCATAATGACATAATAAAATGTGAAGAGATGAACAATAATCTATAATATATAGTAAAAGACGGTATGCTTTTAGTTAGTTTGTAGTTGTAAATGAAGCCTTCCTGGTTGTTTCGGCAAATTGGGTGGCTAAAAAACTACATTATACTTTTATATCATTCCTGTAAATACTAAATACCAATCTTTGTTCTTTATTTAGTGAGAACAAAAGCATTATACGTTTTTGTAGGAATATGTTTTAATAATCATTGCATTCTGTTTATAAATTGCTTCATCCTGGGTTTAAGACAATGGTTTAACTGTTTTATACAGTAACACAATCTGAATGTCACTGCCAATAGAGCTCACATAATTTCATGGGAGATCTCTCTCTCTCTCCTTTTGTTTTGTTGTCAGTAGAACATCAATAGTCCTGATTCTCCTAACCTGTGAGTCTGTGAAGTAGATGCATCATTGTGGAGAAATTATATGCCAAAGAAGCGAGGGATAGATTTTGTATTAACAGTATCTTGAAAGAGAAACAACACTTGCACTTTGTATACAACTGGGACTTGACAAAACTTGCCGCTGCAATAGCTAAACAGAAGTTATGTAAACTGAATTCTGAATTCAGTAGCTGAAGGTGATACACGCTGCCCGGTGTTTCACTTCCCAAGCAAACGGCGTGCACGTTGATTAGCTCCTTTCACTCGAGAGTTCAGCTCATCAACATCATCACTAAGGTGATCAAGGGATTTATTTTGGCTGCATCAATGACATAATTTAGAACAAGAAGATCAAAAATGTTTATGACTAACTTGCAATTGCAATGCACCAAAACATCATTTTTTTCAATCGAGAGTGAAGTCAAACTGACCTGTCAAGTTCACTTCCCATATCAATTGCCATGCCTTTTAAATCACCCAAAATGTTGCTTAAATCTGAAAGTGCATCCTCTTGCTTTCCCTTCTCTGCCTGGTATCATCACAGCCATTTATGCATAAATTCCAATATTACACTACAATTGAATTCTCCCAAGTTCCAATCACCAGCCAAGGAAACTAACCTCAACTTTCTGCAGTGCGTTTGTTGGTTCAGGAGGAGGTGTTGTAGGAGCTGAACGTCCTCTAGGAGCTAAACCCAGCTTTTCTCTTTCTCCTCTGTTGTATTGGTTCAGTTTGGAAGGTTTATCTGTAGCCAGTAAAGCAGTTCAAAGAAGAACACAAGGCAACAATTCTTAGAAAATGAAACAAGCCAGTGATGCTAGAAACCTGCTGTGATCAAAGGTCCTGTTATATCCCGGGTTTTCTTTGGCTTCCAAGGCTTAGAGAAAATGCCTCCGAGATTGTTTAAGAGCTTCTCACCCTGATAATACCAGTTTGAGATCATTAGAAGCTATCACCAACTGTTTGTGAAATGATGGAAGGATCCAGGAAACGAGATCAAAGAAAACCAAATGTAGAACCAAGAAGAAAGTCTTTTCAAAACAGTCATATATGCTCTTCACTGGTAATCCATTACCAGGTAATGTTTCTTTATAAACAGTAAAGCAAAATAAAAGCTTCCTTTCTTTTTACATCTGTATTTTTTTTTCTGGGTGAGTTGACCTCGTTTTAGTTTCTTGAGCCAAGCAGACTACTGTAATAGAATGACAGATTATCTTTATAGAAAAATCAAGCCTTACGTATGCAACATATCTTCAAGGTATGCTTTCTTTCTACAAAATTTTTCTCACATCTAATCAAGCAAATAATGAGCTCAATCCTTATCTAACTGAACTGATGCCTCATAAACGTACTCTCTTATGCAAGTTAAGGACCAAAAAGCCATGAGGGGGCATGGCCAAAATTTTGCATCCCTTGCAAACGTTTTTCCTTCCAATAAGCATATGCTGAATTGCATGAAATTTATGTATAAAAAATCCTTGGTCTTGTTATCAAATTCAACTGAAACAGAATTATCTTCATACAAGCATATAAGAAAAGGCCCTGTTGATGACATAAATATACACCTTGCTCAACCTAACATGATACATTATGGATTTGCTATTGCATAGAATCAGATAACACGGAACTTTCGTAAGTACTGATCCAAGGTAGGCGGAATTAACCAAAATGAACCAAGTCTAAACTCTGGAGATAATAAGACAAGAATTATTACCATCATCTTCTCTCCAATCTTTTTAAATAAAACAACCATCAGTTTTCCACCTCGACTAATGCAATTCCTATTAACAGTCGAACGAACAATGATTTCATAACAACGCATTGAGCTTACCTTACCGAGATCCTTATCCATATCGACAGCCATGTTGTGGGTCCTGGTGATTTGTTCACCCTGAGCATGCAACATAACAAGAGTCCTTGTAGCATCTTGTCTGATATCTTCGGCAATCCTGAGGCAGTTATTAACACTCTTTGTTGTCTCCTCAGCCTTGTAGGTAGCATATTTCTCCAGTTCTTGAACACTTTGGTTCTCTAGCCCTCCTGAGTCACGGAAATCGTTCTTGTATCCGTCTCTATCATCAAAAGCATCATTAGGGACATTAAGCATGGGCTCAGAAGAAGTTCGTTTTCCGTGATGAAGTGTTTGCTTGGCATTGGATTCATCATCTGAATCAAAAGGGTTAGAGGTAAAAGAGGCTGGAGGGTTCACTGAACTTTGCTTGGTAGGTTTATTATTTGCAGGTGATTTCCTAAATCCAAACATTTTGACTATGAGCAAAACTTGTGCACGTCAATTGGACAGTTGATTGGTTGGAAGTGCAAAACCCAAGAAAAGGGTACAATGGTATCCGCGTGAAACTTCAATCCTGATACCTAAACATAAACCATGTCAGTCAGCTGTAATGGCAATGGAGATTTTTCTTCCCAATCTATTTTATCTTCTTTACTAAGAAAATGTTTCAAGATGCTAACAGCATATTTGCCAACCATTAGTATTAAATCTCAAGCCAAACACAAACATTAAAAACACCCAGAAATCAATTACCAACATAACTCCAATTAACATAAATAGATGAGAGAAAGAAAGAGAGAACCAGAATTTTGCAACACATTAAAGTTAACAAATATGAATGGGTCGTAGATTTGATAAGAAGAAAAAAAACGGAGGAACCACTGAAAATGGAATCCCAACTCCTCCTTTTCGGTTATCTTGGGTCTTGAACACAACAACGAAAGAAAGATGCCAAATTAATGAAACGAACAACGGAATTTATCCCTGAAGAGTGAAGATTAACGCTCCAAATAATCAAAACTAGAATCTCTCAATCTTATCCAGAAAATAAGGCAAACAGATCAAGAACCGTGCTGCAATAAGCAAGACAAGCATGAGGGGAAAAAATCATCTTGCTTCGAAGTAACGCAAGATGGACAAATCAAAAGAACATCACATTAAAAAGTGGAACTAAAGAAGGGAAAGATATCAAAGAATGGTTACCTGAGATCAGAATGAAGAATGAGAGCAGCAATTATAATTCCTTTCCAATTGCCAAGAGAAGTTTCACGTAAAGCCCGTGGATGGGAATCAAAGAATGGTTACCTGAAAACAAACTCCTTCTTTCTAATAGAAAGAGAGAGTTTTTGGTAAATATTGTTTGCCTATCTGTCTATGTTTGAATGAATCAAACAAATGGGAGGCGCTGCGTAAAACAAGAAAGGCTAAAATCTCGTCTTCATGGAGGAAGAAAGAGTCTACTTTTGTTATGATAAGAGCCCCCCTCTCAATTTTTAGACCGTTGGGATCCTTTTGTCCTTTTCTCCCGTGAGTTCTACTTGAAAAACTAGTTTGGTGGTCAAAGTCCATATTGGATGTCTCTAACCAGGCCCATTTTGTTTTTCAAATTTCGTTTTCTATTGGATCAAGCCCAACTGGTTGTTGACGTAAGAGGGGGGATACGGGTATGGGCCTAAGTGGGCTTACTCAACAAGACGCATCTAAAACCGAAACCCCACTCCCTCTCACTCTCTACCATCGATATTTCCATCGTCTTGAACATGGAGGAAAGCTCTCACACGAGAAAAAACCAAAACCCCACTCTCTCTTTCACCAATCCATCTAAAAAAGAGCAGAGAACAACAACAATTCATGGCTGCTTTACCATTCTCTGCGGCTCAATTGAAATTCAGTTTCAGGCTCCACATGCGTTTCGGGCTTCAACTACCGAGCCAGCCATTCAAATCTATTATTTTCTAGAACCCCACGATTTTTCAATCGTTCAAGAAGAAGAAACTTGTCTTTCAAAAACATTGCTAGAGACGAAAGGCAAGAATTGAAAGATCCCACAGTCAATGGGGAAGGTTCTTGTTGTACTACTCGAAAGCTTCTTCCCTTTCTAGTCTATTTAGCGTTCTCTCATTCAACAGCATGTACTGATATTGCGCATGTGCTTTTATACTGTGTTTGCAGCTTCTTTAGATACCTTTGAACCTGATTCAGCATCTATTGCAGCCAACATTAAATACCATGCAGAATTCACACCATCATTCTCTCCAGAACTGCAGAGAGCGTTCGCGTTTCGCTACTCATAAATTGGAATGCCACATATGAGTACTATGAGAAGATGAATGCAAAGCAGGCATATTATCTGTCTATGGAGTGCCTACAGGTTCAGTACTGTTGGTTTTCCGGTCGCCACAACTATTGAAAACCAATGCTGCTGTGCTAGTTTGGTTTTTACTTGCAGTGTTGATGATTTGTTATGTACTGTGTTCTTTATTTTGCAGGGTAGAGCGTTGCTAAATGCTATTGGAAACTGCTTACTGATGCTTTGAGAAAGTTGGAGGATGTAGCCGCCGGACAATTAAGATATTTTTATTAAATTTTTTTTCAGTCATCATGGCTGATAACTGCTTACTTTATGCTAAATCTCCAGATTTATGAGTGTGATATGAAATTGGATTTTCTTAACTCAAGATACTTTTTTTTTCTTGATAACGAATTTTTCATTGATCAAAATATACTTAAGCAAATTGCTTAAAAGGTTTGTACAATATATAAACACCACAATACAAACAAAAGCAAACTGCTGAAAGTTTCAGCTCATGCAAAGAGCATCATATCCGGGATTTACAATAGCTTCCAGTAGAATTCTTATTTTGTGAAGTCTAGGTCGAACAAAGCTGGAAATTCTATCAGACACTACCAACACTGAATTATCCTGCGTTGGGGGTATGGACTCAGGTCCAACTATGGCTTGTTCAAACAGCTCATCACAAAATATGGCAAGTTGTATGTGTGCTTCTGTCCAGATATTTTCACAGCACCTCAGTACATATTTGTACTGGTTAGGAACGGTTTATTATTGTCATTATTAATATTTCTAATGCCAAAGCTGATGGTTCCAATTGATGATTTGTTGTGATCAGATTTGCTACATATTGGACCCCGGGGATGAATCTGTAGAGGGTAAGACACTAGGGTTGAAGCAACAATATACACTATGCTCTGCATCTCTCCAAGACATAATTGCTCACTTTGAAAGGAGATCAGGGAAGCCTGTGAAATGGGAAATTTTTGCAGTGCAAATGAATGACACTTTGCATCCCGGAGCTGATAAGAATTTTGATGGATTGGAAGGGTTTGAGTTGGAAGGAAGCATAAGCTATTACTCGGAGGTACTTCCCAGCATGGGTTTTGCACTTATGTGGCTACCAGTTGTGCAGTAACTAAACTATGCTTGTTTCACAATGTATGTCATGCCTATGTGTGTGCACATTTGCATGCACATGAATTATAGTTGATCCATACAAAGATCAACATTTCACTAAAACAGTTTTATACAAAATCATAACATTCTCGGAAAAATTAGTTGCACTATATGCTGGCTTCTATTTGTGGTTGCTAATATTTCCTCGGACCTTTTGATACACGCAGAACTATTGTATGCACAAATCACACAGTTCTACCTGAGGCTCTGGAGAAATGGAGTTTAGACCTTTTCAGGAACTGCTGCCTCGGCATGTTGAGATCACTAGGATGATTGATGAAGAGGTAATATTAGAAAGACATGGTGATTTTTTTCTTCTGTTATGTTTTCATATCTTCCATGTGTTATCCAGCTGATTCATGCCATAGTTGTGGAGTATGGCGCTGAGGATCTCAACTTGTTGCGGCAAAAGCTAAAGCAAATGAGAATTTTTTATAAAATCGGGTTGCCTGAGTCAGTTCTAGAATTGTTAGTTAAACTAGAAAGTTCTGCTGTTGACTCCATAGAGGAAGTTGAAGTCTCGGATGAAGAAACTGAATCTACTGATGAAGAACAGTCTGAACAATAGGAAATTGATAAGACAAATGAGGCGACATTTGAACCATATCCAAAACTGCCAAAGATGGTCCAGGTGGCTAATCTATGTCTTCAGTAAATGGAGCTGCTGAGATTCACAGTGAAATAGTAAAAATTGAAGTATTTAATGAGTTCTACAAGGTAAGAGAATTTGCATGCTATTCTCATCCTCCTATCACTTTCTCATGAAATTGAAGCGCAGCTATTTTTTCTAGGACTACTGTGCGTTGAATGTTCTTCATGACAAAAGTAATTCCAGTATCCATAACTTTTTGACAGTTGTGTCGTGAGAAGTTTCAGAATAAAACAAATGGGGCGACACCAAGAAGATGGATTCGTTTTGCAATCCAGAACTAAGTAAAATCATAACCAAGTACTATAACAGATGTCTTGAGTTTTATTGGTCTCGCTTTTGTTCATATCGGTGATGTTGAGCAAAAAAGAAAGCACATCTTTAAAGATAACCTCTTCATATTTATATT
>Ga0325404_1004970_pt1 | contig 14045 bp, 10 predicted proteins | sample PopdelMetagenome_18_FD_205664 | JGI IMG/M metagenome (GOLD analysis project Ga0325404, IMG submission 205664) | Populus deltoides microbial communities from Bellville, Georgia, United States - Xylem-Control-R1 | ecosystem: Host-associated > Plants > Phyllosphere > Stem > Wood/Secondary xylem... | reverse complement strand
GCCTCGTGTCCTTCGACAACCTCTCCATCCTCCCTTGTAAGTGATAGAAGCTTATTTCTATTCTGTCTTCCATTTACTGATTTGTGAAAGTAGCTAGTATTCTGATCCCCCAAGCTAAGCCATTGTTTTTCTATTTCTATTCTGTCTCTAGATTAATGGAAGTTGAATGATGAATGCCTTACTTTGTGGAATTTGCAAATTTTTTTTCTATTTTAACGCTTTGATTACTAGAGACTAGTAATAAGCTGGTTGGGGGGTGTGATTAGTACTTAAAAGTGTATTTTTATCAAGGTTTTATATGATCATTTTGCACTTGAAGTATTAATAACTCCTTAACTAAAGCATGTTTTATAATAACATATCTAATAATATAAGATACCTTTAATTTATGGTAAGTGTTCATCTTAAATGCAGGCCTATCACATAAATGAAATAACATATCATCATTTACCACCATTAAATCAACATCAACATTTTCATTTATACTAGTTCCAACACTATGAACAACCTCAACATTCTCATCAACATTCATATAATGCTCAAACAACCTTAGCAAAGTATCTTTAACCTTAATTGTAAAATTTTCAGCATCTTCAACATCATACAATCTTCCAAAACAAAATCTCACATACTTCAATTTGAAACGTGGATCTAAAACAACAACCACATACAACAAAAATTTTTGTATATCTTGATCCCCCCAATATTTTTTATACTTTGCCATCATATTCTTGGCCATTTTACTTACATAAACATCTTCATTTCTACAAAGTTGAGATATGCTCGTGTGCATGGAAATCAATTCATGGAAGAAAGAATTAGATGTTACATACAACGAGCCAGAAAATTTCAATGTAACCGTGTAAAATAGTTTCAAGAACTTGACAAAAGATCTAGCCTTTTCCCAATCTTCTAAAGTAGGAGGCCTAAGTTTTTTTATTTTCCTTTTGAATCAACTTCAAAGTAACTCAAATACCTAGAATTGGTTTTTTCTAACCTCATAAAAATCACATCAAATTTATCAGTCGCATATAGCATCATCATATATGTAGAGTTCCATCTAGTTGCAACATCCAAGCAAACAGATTTTTTACTCCCAATTTTCAACCTCTCCGCATATTGGTTAAAAACAAGTCTGGAAGGAGAAGATCTAACAAATCTCACTGCATTCCTAATCTTAACAATTGAATCATCAATATCTTTTAATCCCGCACATACAATAAGATTAACAATATGTGCACAACATCTAACATGCATGAAGTCATTTTGACAATATATTAGTTGCCTAATTACTTGTTACTCTTTTCAAATATTTTATTGTCAAATTATTTGAACTTGCATTGTCTACTGTAACTGTTAAAATGTTATCAATTCCCCATTCCAACAAACAACTCTCAATTGCTTGGCCAATTGTTTCATCTTTATGATTAGAAACTTGACAAAAGTTTAGAATTCTTTTATTCAAGTTCCAACCTTCATCAATCCAATTAGCAGTCAACATATACTTAATATTTTGGATTGATGTCCAAGTATCGGTTGTTAAACATACACGTTGATCTTTAAGAGCTTTCTTTAATTTTTCCTTCTCAACTACATAAATTTTCAAACAATCTCTCCAAATCGAGAAGGAACATCAAATCTAAGTTGCATTACTTGACAAAATGATTTAAATCTTTGGTTGTCAACAAAGTTGAAAGGTTGCCTTAATAGTCACCAGATTTTCCTCTCCATTATTACCCCTCTTTATTATAGGTCTGGGTTCTAAGACTAAAGTTTTTTGTTTTCGGTCAATCACAAAAGGAAATTTTTTGCATACACCTAAATGACTCCACATGTTACTAGTCCCATTAGGTATAGCATGGCATGCATAGTCTTTTCCACAATATATACATGTAGCCCTAGGAGCCTTAACATTACCATCTAGTTTTTTAAAGTGATCCCAAATTTGAGATGTTTTTCTTTTATTAGATCTAGAAACTGGATTACCTTCACTTTCAGTGTTGCTATTTGTACTAGAAGTAGCAACTAAAACTGGAATTGGAATAGGCAAAGAATTGGGTTCTGAACTTGAAGGATTTGATTCAATCGGTGTAGGATCTTCCCGATTATCCATCTAAAATTAAGAAAGCAGCAACAACATCAATCAAACAATTATTTTCAACTATGTAGATACATTTTGCAAATAGCCTATGATACATCTTGCAATACATGTAATACATATGGAAATAGCCTAAGATTGCCTTGCCTGCTATTCTGCCAATTAATGCAAAAGGAAGAAAAAAGCCTATGATACATTTGCATTACATGCAAATGCAATACATGCAAAAATAGCCTAAGATTGCCTTGACTATTATTCTGCTAGTTAATGCAAAAGCAAGAAAAAAAGCCTATGATACATTTTGCAATACATATGGAATATGCCTACATTTTGCAATAATTTATATACATATTTTATCAAATTCACATTCAAATTAATTAGAAGCAATATGCCAAATACACGCATTTTTTTTATCAACAGTAAACAAAAGACTAATAATTTAGCATGAAATTGAAACGTATATTTACATCTGGAAAAGGAAATGCAACAGTCAACAAAATGGAAAGCATGTATTTTTTTTGGTAAGTTGACAGATATATTAAAAAAGAATATACAAAGATTATAAGGGGCATACCCCAGATTTACAATGTGCATGAAAACATAAAATAACAAATGGCTATAGAAAGCCACAAAGCAGAACACCTTGACTTAACTAGACTTGTTAGGGATACCAATACAACCAGCTAAATATCAATTTAAGAGTCTATGTTATTGACCCTCTAAGCGCTTTGGATCCTTGTGTTTTCATCTGTTGGGAGAGCGTTCCTCATCAAATCAAGCTTTTCACGAATGATACATTCTATTTGATGAAAGACCAAATTTGGAGTTCTAGACATTCCTTCAAATATCCTTGCATTCCGTTCTTGCAAGATATAATACACTGTAGCCGCGAAACCCAATTTACGAGAAAAATTGACGAAACTTTTATCATGCCATGTAACAATTGCCCATTGAATCCATTCCTCTCACCCTTTCGTCATTCTTGGAATGTCGCATCTGTCACAAACATGCCACCATATCGCTTTAGTATAGGAGCATTCAAAGAACAAGTGGCTATGATCTTCATTGTTGCGAAGACAGAGTGAGCATCGATTGGGACCATGTATACCAAACCGATGAAGTCTATTCTGAGTTGTGAGCTTTTGTTGGACAGCCACCCATAAAAGAAAGGAATGTCTTGGAACAGCATTCTTGAACCACACAATGTCATGCCATTCAACAACCTGATTATGAAATCTTAGTTGCTCCCAAGCTACTTTGACCGAAAATCTATGATTTAGTGAATCCAACCACACAATCTCATCCTTCTGCCCCATCTTAGGATTGGAAGGAATAGCTTCTATAATGGGGTGCCAGCCAATAAATTGAGTGGTAGGGATTCTCCATTCTGAGTTACTAATCAGCACATTCACCCTCGCGTTATTTCCCATACTTGAATCGTAGATGAATCTTTCACCGTAAGAATTCGCAAGCGGGCTGTGAGGATGCCAATTATCAAACCATAGAGAGGTTGTCATGCCATCTCCTATGATGTACTGCATCTTCAGCCATGCTAATGATTTGAGCTTTAGGATCTTTCCCCAAGCCCAAGAGCAATTCTCTAGGGCCTTGATTGTCCAGAAATTCCTACCTTGCAACAGATTGGATCTAATCCAAGTATACTAGAATGGAAAGCATGTATTGCTTCTATTATCTAAACAAAACATCAAAAAAACAAAACAAGATATGAATTTCAGCTTAAAATCACAGGGGTAGCAGTAGGGACTAGCCATTAACAGTCTCTTAACAATTAATCTATATCGCTATTACAGAACTTCTAAAGCAATTAATCTATATCGCTTCTGTTGCTCATTAATCTATAGTCACAGAAGCAACTAAAGCTTAACAACCCATGATATTTATCACGTTATCCAGACTAAAGCAACTAAAGCAACAATCAACACTCAACATATTATTTGAAATCTAAAGCAATATATACGGAATAAAAGAAGTATGTAACAAAAATTTACCTTTCAACAATCAACAGATGGAATTAAACGCTGAAGCTTGAAAGATGGAGACGAATTCTGGGAAAGATGAAGATGAAGATGGAATAGACTTAGAATAAACTTTCAAACCCACTAAACAAAGAATCAAAGATGAAGATGGAATTTACCTTGCTGTCGTTGCTAAAATGAAGACGCCTGAAAGATGGAGACGGTTTCTAGGAAAGATGAAGATGAAGATGGAATTTCCTTGCTGTCGTTGCTAAAATGAAGACGCCTGAAAGATGGAGACAGTTTATGGGAAAGATGAAGATGAAGATGGAATAGACTTAGAATAGACTTTCAAACCCACAAAACAAAAAATCAAAGAAGATGGAATTTACCTTGTTGTCGTTGCTTAAATGAAGGCAGTTTCTGGGAAAGATGAAGATGAAGATGGAATAGAGACTTTCAAACCCACAAAACAAAAAATCAAAGAAGATGGAATTTACCTTGTTGTCGTTGCTTAAATGAAGGCAGTTTCTGGGAAAGGAAGATTGGGAATTAATTATCGAGGAAGATTGGGAATTTTTGTTGGAAGTGGGAAGCAAGGAGACGGCTTTGTGAGATGAGAATGAGATGTTAGGGAAGGAGGCCAATTAGGTTAACTTAACTATTTGTACTGCTTTTTAAAATTGTTTAACGGGTTCGGTTCGGTTTGGCATGGTTTCTGGATCAAAACCGAAACCGAACCGGACTTGTTAACATTTATGGTTTTTAAATCGAACACCCCTAGCAATAGCTCACAAAATTCAATTTATTTTGATATATTGCTTATTCTTAATAAGCAGAAAACAAGGGTATTTTTTTTTGGTGTCACAATCCTCAGTACAATGTCTAATGCAACAAATTCTTAATTTATATTCTTCTTGAACTGTACCATTTACATGTTAATAGTTCATGTTTAAGCATTCATATAAACTACATACACGTAAGATACAATAGTATTATAGAAAGGAAATGTACATAAACACCATATGCAAAACGTAAAGTTTACTAATACACCATAACTTAATATCCTAAATTTGAATATTGACATCATTCAGTTTAACAAAATACAATTCATATATTCTTACTACTACAGAGATTATTACATAATTATACGGTTTCACAAGGTGCATATTATGAGATTGCTAGATACCATGGTCATGAGATGGTCCTGTTACAAATCAAACTTGATATTAGTGCATAAACATTAATTATGGTACAATTGAGCAAATGGTTAAGATTATCTCATAATATGTAGTCGTGGTTAAGATTAATTTCTAATAAGTAGGTTCACATTAATAACTTTCTATCAGGTCCATCTCGAATACATTACTTCACATCTTCAGGCAACAATAGTCCACGTTACTTTATTTTAAACTATGTTCGACAAACAATTGATAACATATTATGGTCTAGGAATTCTTATACATATAGAATTCTTCAGTGCATAAATAATTCATCCATAACTATAACAATTCATATTGTTTCTTAAACATGATTTCCGGCAAAAAAATAATACGTTATAATCTTTTTTTATTATGTCAATGAATTCTTTAAACCGAGGCTATTCTTAATGTTCACTTTCGGTTGTCCTAGTGTGGAAATCATTAATTGAAATTAATCTTATCCTTTACTCTCGGATATCCAACATGGATACCATTAGGTGAGTTAATCTTATCGTTGTTCCCAACTATCCAACATGGATACCATTAACCAAAGCTAATCATTAGCATTTATTCTCGGCTATCCAACATGGATGTCATTAGTCAAAGTTAATCTTGATGTGAACCTTGTGATCATGTGGTCACGCAACCCACACACAAAGACACCTATTCCTGGAAAGCAAGTAAATCAGGTTTGATAGGAATGTGACACAAAGATAAGTTGTACCTAGGCACCAGCACTATTAGAAACGTGAACCCCCACCCAACGAATATTGATTCGCGAACGAGAAGTATAAGGATGACGCCATGTTCTTCGATAAGTCATTTTTCAGTTCTTTATAGAACCAAAGAAGAGAGAGTATCTCACCAAAACACATAAAGTGTGGCAAATAAGAAGTTTTATTAATCTGAATTGTCTAACCCTTACATGTTTGGTTATGTGTTTATTTATACTGACTCTAGACTTAAATAAACCCTAATGGACCCTCCTTAGGTGGACTTATATGAAGCCCACTTACAATTGACCTAAATAAGTAATAAGAACCTAAAGACTAATAAGAAAATAATAAAAATCCAAAAATTACCATCCTAAATATGCTAGAACCAGATTTGTCACTTTTAAGAAGTCTCAAATAAATTAGGAGAAATCTAATTTGGAAAATTTGTGTTCCTGCCCTTTTAATGTCCTTGATTAGCTTGGATTTACTTGTTTTAACTTAAAGTATCTAAAAGAACTTGATTAGCTATTCTAGATTTGGATAACTAATGATAATCAATGGGTTACGTTGACTTTGGTATTTATATGGAACTTGATTAACTAATCCTAATTGGAGGTTAATGATGTCAAGAGGTTTTTTGACATTGGTATTTTTAGATGAGAAATTAAGGTACTCGTATAGGGCAATCCGGACCATGATAACTATTGAAATCAATGGGTCATATTGATAATGACATTATTTGTTGACTCTTATTAATCGTTCTTAGGAAAGGGAGACCAATGATCATGTTAAGATTACTAACATCGGCAAAACCCTAAGGTTGGGAAAACAAAATGAACTTGGATTATCTAATTTCAAGAATTGAGGAGGCTAATAGCATCAAGGGTAATGTGAACCTCTTCAACACGCGGTTAAGCAACCCACGCGCAAAGACATCAATTCCCGGAAAGCCAAGTAAATCAGGTCTGATAGGAGTGTGACACAAAGATAACTTGTACCTAGGCACTAGCACTATTAGAAACGAAAACTCCCACCTAACAAATATTGATTCGTGAACAAGAAGTATAAGGATGAGGTCACGAAATCATTTGTTCTTCGATAAGTTGTTTTTCAGTTCTTTAAAGAACCAAAAAGGGAGATTATCCCACCAACACACAACAAGTGTGGCAGATAAGAAGTTTTATTAATCTAAATTGTCTAACCTTACATGTCTCATTATGCCTTTATTTATACTGACTCTAGATTGAAACAAACCCTAATGGACCCCTAATATGGACATTTATGATTCTCACTTACAATTAAACCCAAATAATATAAATAAACCCTAAACTAAGATAAAAATAATTATAACAATAATAAATCTAAATATAATATCCTAAATATGATATGATCAGATTTGCTGCTCTTTAGAAGTCCCATATAAGTTAGGAGAATCAAATCTGAAGTTGTCTCCACTTTAATTTCCTGGTTTGCAAAGTATCCTTACACCATAAGGATGGATTCCTACTATAATAAGGATAGAATAATTGTTTCCATACACCATAAGGATTCTACATTAATACAGAGTCCATATCACATATGAAAACTATGTTGTAGCCTATTAAATATCCAAACTGTCACATCCTTGTAGAAAAAACATCCGAGCCAGTAGGAAGTCCACAAGTCAAAACAAAGTAAATAACAAAATTTATACACCCTTTGTTGACCAGTATTGCAATGCCTTTTTGGACTTCGATTGACTTGAAATTTTAATCCAAGGTAAGAAGACATGTCAGGAGACTCCACGTAAAATTTCAACTCGGCTGTCGAATTGAGAATTATAAATATTTCTATAAAACTGTACGGTTACATATTTTATGTCAAAATCCGAATCTGATTGTTTTTTCATTACTTGGATCGTATAAAAAAGATTACCTTGATATTATTTGTGGATTTCAAAGAATTGGATTAGATATCAAGAAAAGGATAACCAACAATATTAGTGATATAGTAATTTTTTTGTATTCTTTATAAATTCTTTTGGAAATGAAAGTAGAACTTGCCTATTAATGACTGACAATGAAGTCACAATTCGTACTCAAATTTTGGGAGATAATGAATAATATAGGATATTAGGGTGAAGTGCAAAGAAGAAAAGAAAAGAAATTTCCATTATAAGCAAATGTTGTCGTATTTGGGTAAAAAATAAAAATAAAAAGAAAACAAAGGGATGTAATGTTATTATTTTAAAATATTAAATATTATTATAGTTCATTTTCATAATAATTATGTTGTTCTTTTCAGGGCCTTCCCATTCATGTTAGGAGTAGTCCTTTGCTTATTATGTTGTTATTATAGAAAAGAAGTAATATGTATTATTTTGGGATTAACTGTAATCTATTTAATTATGTAATAATGACATCAAAAATATTCTTTTGATGCATGAATATGAATAAATTTTACTATTATGATGTTCTTATAACTTATATGCATATGTTTTACTTTTATCCCTCTTTAAATTGTATAACTATTTATGAGCAAGTTTATGAATATCTTTGTGAAATGATTAGTACCATTGATGTGTTTTGAGATCCAGGATGATTAGATCAGGAATGAAAATTGTGTATACAAGTGTAACAGAACACAATCGATAACTTGGGACCTCCCTTCCCGGTATAGGGGAGGCTTTGATGAAATTTTAATGGATTATAAAAAAAAAATTGGTGTTTTCATCCTAGTAATTTGGGATGCATAAATATATGTTTTCATGTAGGGATGCAAAACCATTTGTAATGCCCTAAAAGGTGCTTTAGGTTGCCTTGTATGGCATCAAAAGCATCAAATTATCAAAATACCTATTTTAACAAATGTTATGATTTTTGGTAAAGCATGCAAAACATGTCTTAGAAAAGGCGATAAAGCATCGAAAGGTGCCTTACGTTGGCTGTTAGGGCGTTGAGAGAGCAAAATTACCAAAATACCCTTTTCAACAAAATTTAAGGTTTTTGCACGGGCATGCAAAAGCATACTATGAGGCCGTAAAACAAGTCTTAGGTAGTCCATTAGGAAGTTGAAAATGTAAAATTACCAAAATATCCTTTTCAACAAAGGTATGGTTTTTAGCTTGGACAAGAAAAAAAAGACTTTGAGGCCCTAGAAGGTGCCCTAGGTTTGCTGGTAGGGCATCCAAAGGGTAATATTACCAAAATATTCATTTAAATCATGTTGGTAATGTAAAACATGTCGTAAGGCCTTTAAAGGTGTTATACATTACCCAGTAAGGCGTTGAGAGTACAAAATTACCAAAATACTCATTTCGATAAAAGTTATGGTTTTCGCACGAGCATGCAAAAACATACCGTGAAGCCCTAAAACGTGCCCTTGGTTTATGCATGGCCAAAAGAGCTTCAAAAGCACAAAATTACCAAAATAGTATTTTTTTTTTAAGTTAAAGCTTCAGCACAAGCATGCGTAAACATGTCGTGAGGCCCCTAAAATTGCTATAAGGTTGCCGATAGGGCGTCAAAAGTGCAATATTATAAAAATTCCCATTTTAACAACAATTATGGTAAATGCACGGGCAACCAAAAACATACAATAAGGCCTCAAAACAAGCCTTAGATAGGCTGTTAGGGCGTCAAATGCATAAAATTACCAAAATACCATTTTTCAATAAAGGTTAAGGTTTTAGCTTGGGCATGCATATATAGATCATGGACCTAAAAGGTGTTTTAGGTTGGCCGGTAGGGCATCAAAAGCATAAAATTATAAAAATAACCTTTTTGACAAAAACACATAGTGAAGCCCTAAAACATGCCTATGGTTTGAGGTTGGGCGTAAAAAGTGCAAAATTAAAAAAAATCATCTTTGTAACAAAAGATAAGGGGTGATTGAGTTTACAGAAAACAAGTTTTTTGCCAGAGAGAGAATTCCAGAGATTTTGGGCATCATGATGATTTAGGTGGAGAGTGGGAAAAGAAGATTGATTGAATCTTTGACTGTCGTCACTACACAAAACATGAAAAGGTAAAACTCGTTGTCATTGAGTTTACAGATCATGCAGTAATATGGTGGGATCAGTTTGTTTTGAGCAAAAAGAGGAATGGTGAATGACCTGTAGAGTCAAGGGGTGACATGAAGGTCATAATGAGAAAACAAGTATAAGCAAGGTAAAGAGAACATAATAAGCACTTTTGCGCAGGTATGTTCTTCGAAACACTATGAGTACTAAATTCCTATGTTTTGAATATGTGAAGTCATTGTATGCTAATGATTATGACTTTTCCAAAATATACAATGTATGTAGATATTCGGCTTTTGGTAAGTTTTTTTTTATGGATAGTCACTTGTTCAAAGAGAATCGATTGTGATTTCCTACTAGCTCTTTGCATGAATTGTTTATTCATTACGCACATGGTTTAACGAGCCATTTTAGGGTTGCAAAAACTTGGAAGTGTTGCATAAGCATTTCTATTGGCCAAACATGAAAAGAGATGTTTAACAAATCTATTAATAGTGCATCGCAAAAACTTTGGATGTGTTGCATGAACTAAACTCTTATTCTTAATAACTTGCCATCTCAAACAGATAGACAAACTGAGGTAGTGAATAGAACTTTATCACAACTTTTACTTGTTGTTACTCAAAAGAGCCTGAAAAGTTGGGGAAAATGTTTGCCTTTTGTTGAGTTTGCTTATAATAGAATTGTGCATTCAACCACTAACTTTTCTATAACAAATAAGGGGTGTAACATGTTTTTTAACCTGGTGATTAGGTTTAGGTGTACATGTGTTAGAAACGGTTTTTTGACCATAGGAAATCAAAGGTACAGCCTCGTGGTGATGATCCATTCCAAGTTTTAAAGAAGATCAATGGCAATGCTTATAAAGTTGATCTTTTAGGTGAATATGGTGTTAGTGTCTTTAATGTTGATGATCTTTTTTTTTTTTGGTAAATATTAATGTTAATGTTGATGATCTTACATTGTTTGAAACATGTTTTGATTCAAGGTCGAATCTTTTTGAGGAGAAAGCAGATGATGTGGATTAGCCTATGAAAACCAAAGACCCATTACATGTTCGAAATGGGCCAATCACAAGGTCCAAAATGAAGGCATTAAAAGAAGCATTAAATGGGCTGGTTGTGCAAGTTTTGATGATGCGAACCCTAGCAAAATTTAATGGAATTCACGACCCCAAGATTAATCTAATCCAAGTTTGTTGAGATTTGAATGAGCTTCTTACAATGAAAGACTTGCTCGAAGGCAACAAGACTATAAACCAACTCGATCACAATGCCTACACCTGGAGACGAGCAAAGAAAGTATAAGTTCACAACAAAGAAATGTCAATTCTTTGAAGAGTTGAAAGTTCAATCAAGAACTAAGATTGAGCAACCAAAAAGTTGGCTACAATGCTGAAATCATCATCCAAAGTCTAATTTGAAATTATTCCTAAAGAGTATTTAAACTTGAAGTCAAAACCCTAGTTTTCCTAGTGGGTCTCTCACATAAACCCAATTTAAATAATAATCAACCCAAGCTAAAATTAGCCCAAACTAATTAAAATAAACAAGTCTAAAACCCAAACAAAATGTCTCCTCTCAAAATAAATAAAGTTCGATAGCCCAACTAATTAAATAAGACACGTTAGTTGTTTCTGCAGTATGTCTGGCAGCAACTTAAAATAGATGGTTCTCTCTTGTCTTAATGATCTAGAAGGCGTGCAATATACCATCGGAAAGGTATGGAAGTCCGAATCTAGTCTTCTTCTCCCAATCCTTGTGTAATGGTTTTCGTTCCACCAACAAGCCCCTCTTGAAGATGAATCAGATTAATCAAGGCTTACTCTTTATTATTACAAATCCTCTTGAAATCCACCTTAGCCCTTGTATCTTTAATAAGTCCATTGAAAGCTTCTTTGAACTTCTTAGCCCTAAGCCTAGTAATTGGACCAACTAGAACCTCCATTGGATCCTTTAATGGTTGGATCGCATCCTTCAGCCAAGGCTAAACTTGGAGATCCTTGGAGCATCAAGAGGAGGCGTTAGTACATTAAATTCATGTATAAAAAGGGTCCAATCCACCCTTATTTAGGCCATGAAGATTCGACAACAATAATGCTGATTTTGTATCATTTCGGCCAGCCTTGTTTTGTGATGTTTCCACGTGTTTTGTGGATTCGTATTATGTGTGGGATCATTAATTATTTCCTTTAAATTTAGGATTTATTATTTTATTTTCTTGTTTAGTAAGGAGAAAACAAAGCAAAGAAACACAAAGGAATCCATGTTAATTTAGGAAACACATGTGGTAGCAAAGTTTTCTTGTTATGCATGGAGAATAATTCAGCAACTTAATTATGTTTCCTAGTATTGGAAGGATACCAAGAGGTAGCAAAGAGGAGCATTAAAGGTAGCATCTTTTTCCTTCCAAAAGAACGATAAATACTAGGTTGGTATCAAAATCATACTGTAACTTGGAAACCAAAGGAGGAGATAACTTCTCATTTGGTTGATAGGATTATTGGACAATATTATATGCTATAAAATACATCTTGTATCAGACCTGCAATGTTTTTTTTTCTTGTTATCTTGTCACGATATATCAAACCTTAGGATTTATGGGCTTTATTTTGATTTTGCTAGCTACAATTTAAGGTTTGTTTGGGCTTAATTAATAATTTATTTTCAACTAGGATCTAAGGCTTATTTGGAGCAGGGTTTGAGCTTACTAGTAAAGGTTTTAAGTCAGTTTTTGTAAGTGGGTCAATTCAGCCCACAAGAGTACATCCATTAGGGTTAATTTTCAAAACTATTTAAGCACATGTAAGCCAATCTTAGGACTTTTTATCAATAATATGTATGAACTTTTCAGTTTAACGTGCAAGAGAGATTCTTGCATTTTTTTGTTCTTGAACGAACTAAATTTGAATTTTAGAAGATTAATTGGCTTCGCAGCATCATTCAACTTAATAGTACTGATACCTTAGAACAAGTTTCTATTGTGTCATGCTCCTATTAGATCTCTTTTCAGATTTTCATGGTCAGATCTTATTTTTTTTTATATCAAATGTAAGAATATATTAAGATCAAAAGTAACCATGCCATAAAAATAGCAAGTACAAATTATATATAAAAAGGAGGGTAACACGTACCTTAAAACAAAAAAAAAATAAGAGCAGAAAAGGGATCAAAGCTTGCTAGGAAACAACATTAATTAAACGGCCAAAAGGACCCAAAAGCAGCCACCCATATTCAATAGGGACCACAAGAAAACAAGCAAGTAAACAAGAGAACCAATAGTGCACACTACCAGCCGAAAAAGCAGTAAGACTTCATTAAAGCTGATCACGTAGAAAACCAAGCAGAACCATGTAAGGCCAAATGAAAACATCTTTGATACCCTAAAAGGTGCCCTGCCTAATAGAGCTTTGAAAGCACAAAATTACAAAAATACCCTTTTCACCAAAAGTTGCAGTTTTTGACATGCCATTAAAAAATATACAACGACACCGTAGAAGGCACCATAGGTTGCTCCAGTAGAGTGTCAAAAGTGCAAATTAATCAAAATAATTTTATCAACAAAAGTTGAGTTTTTGCTCAACATGTAAAAACATATAAAGATGCCCCAAATAACTCATTTGGTCCCATTTTAAAAAAAAAGTTAATGTTTTTTCTTGAGCCAACATAACAAATACTGTGAGGCCCTAAAACATACCTTAAGTTGGTCGAGAGAACTTCCAAAGAGCAAAATTATCAAAATATCATTTTTGATAAATTTAAAGCTTTCGCACGAGCAAGCAAAAAATATCGTGAAGCCCTTAAACATTCCTAAGGTTTATGTGTAAAGTGTAGAAAGTGCAAGATTACAAAAATCCTCTTTAGACAAAAGTTAAGGTTTTGGCTTGAGTATGAAAACTCATACAATGAGGCCCCTAAAAAATTAGACTTTTTTTTTTGGTAAGTTGACGTATGTATTAAAGAAGAAGATACAAACATTATAAGGGGCATACCCCAGATTTACAATGATAACAGAAACATAAAACAACAGATGGCTACAGGCTAGCCACCGACC
>Ga0325404_1004967_pt1 | contig 14048 bp, 5 predicted proteins | sample PopdelMetagenome_18_FD_205664 | JGI IMG/M metagenome (GOLD analysis project Ga0325404, IMG submission 205664) | Populus deltoides microbial communities from Bellville, Georgia, United States - Xylem-Control-R1 | ecosystem: Host-associated > Plants > Phyllosphere > Stem > Wood/Secondary xylem... | reverse complement strand
ACTTTCAATTCTATATCTCTCTCTCTCTCTCTCTCTCTCTCTCTCTCTCTCTCTCTCTCTATATATATATATATATATATATATATATATATATATATATATATATATATTGTAGTAAAGTAATGGAGGTCCGAGTAATAGGGTTTTCTTGCCAGAGTGCTCATGTCTTTTATAAAGTCTCCAAAATAACCATTGTGTAACCGTTCATTGACAAACAAACTTGAGACACATTAGTTACTGCTTGCCCTAAGTCCACACCATTTCATGTCTTTGGATGATGATGATGATGAATGGCTGAGGGCCACCTCCTCCTCCTCAATTCCTACCTGTCCATTTTGCGTTTCTTGTCGCTCTCTGACCTCTTCTGTTCTTCTCAATTAATCACATAGGAGAGTTCACGTGGTGGTGTATAGTTTTCTTTTTTCTTTTTTTCTAATTACTATTTATTCTAATCAAAGTTATTAAAACTCATGACCCAACTCACCACTAAAAAAAATTGAATACCACCGATGAAATATTTTATTGATTTTTTGGGTTTCTGATCCAAATTGTTCGGTATAGTATAGATTATGTTTTGTGAAGATGAAGGAAAAAATCAATATTTGCTGCTGCATGTCTCAGATTATTTCCCCCCTCCGCTGACTGAATTTTCCTTTAAATTTTAATCTTGCTTATCATCTTGATTTTCTGCCATTAGCATGCCCAGCATTCCTTTTCAATCACTCCGATTTCATTTTTTGTTTGTCGACTGATTCTCACTCTCCACACATCCTTTATAGAAACACAGAGCATAGCATAGGAGATTACTGTGAAGGCATAACATAATCTATACTATACCGAACAATTTGGATCAGAAACCCAAAAAATAAAACACAAATGGGCACTGGAGGGAAGGAAATACACTTATACTATATCAAATAATATTTCTTGATTTTTTAAGTATTTTTATTCCATCAACAATTTCATTAGTAATTAGTGATGAAAAATATCATGTTTGTAATTCCATTGTTGTTTGATAATTTTCTGGTAGTGACACAAATCTCAAATCAAATATTAAACAAGTGAACTTAGATCAACCAAAATAATGACATTGTTTTCAAAAAAGCTAAAAAATTAAATTGTGTTTTAATTGGATCGGAATTTATTTGTCGGGTCAACTCTCATCAATCTGTGAAATATAACTCGAGTTAGAAATACAATCTTGATGAGGTTATGGATCAACTCATTGTGCTAAACTAGATTTAATAAAAATTGCATGCATTTAACAACCCTTTTAATTCAATCATGGAGATAACTTGGCCTACGAATGACAAAGGAATTTTGTTTTTCTCAAATTTTCATATATCCCGGGTCATTCGAACATGAAAGGAGGTTGTACGAAAGTATTTTTCATGGATGAGCTAATTTTGATTAAGACAATTTGCTTAAAAGAAGTTCTAACATGCAGAAACTAGCATTAGAACGTGTTTACTATTGAAGAAAAATCCAAAGGGGTCAAGAGTACTAATAAGATTGTTCAATAACTTTTAAGAGATTCTTTTATGATGCATTAAAACCATTCAATCTGCTTTTGTTATGACTTAGACATGTCAAGAATTCTTTGAGAGGTTTCTCAAATTGCTTCTTGTGTGGACAACATATTCACCTAACCAAGTGATGAGTTACATCTACTATAAGATGGACAACTACGTATTTGGACACTAAATTGTAATAAAAGACTCCATGATTGTTAATTAATCCTTATCTCTATTATTGAGGGTCTGTGTGTAGTACTCCTACTGTCCTACACTAGCATCCTAGCTAGGGCTAGTCCTCAGTGACAAGAACCGAGCTAATCCATTGAAGACTATGATCCATGCATGCATTGCAAAAGTTCTCCACTGAGACCTTCACGTGTGCACTTGTCTTTTAATTTTTGGGATAGTTCACATAACTCTCTATCCCATTGTTTTATGCATTTGGTTAGCCGGATTCTGATTGACTAGTCTAGCAATGAGGTTTAATTTCGTGTGGTTAGATGATTAGGGTTTTGTTATTCTACTAATGAATCAATCAAACATGTTTTCATATAAATTTATATGTTAGTTGAGATTATTAATAAAAATTTTAAAGATACATATTTATATCAGTTTTATATGTCAAGAAGAATAAATTTAACTTGGAACATGTTGCAAATATATATACGTTTATGGATCACATAGACAAGACTAAGCATGAAAAGAAGTTCACTAGGAAACTTGGATAAATCAAACATGAAGTCCAACAAAAATAACTATAACTTTATATATATCCGACTATTAAATCATATTCAAAATTTATTTAATGATTCTACAAGCACAGATATATAAGGGATTGCTTCGTCGATCATCCGACACACAGTTTTTCTCAAATTAGATACAATTAGAGTGTTGTTTTAATATTATATTATTGAATTACAAATTTCTCTTAAAAAATATCATAATTTTCTCTCTAAGTCTATGCAATTTCAAGTTATATTTTTAGAACTTAAAAACCTTAGTTTTTATTCACGCTGCACGCCCCTTAAAACTCATCTAAATACTGGCCATAAAAAATTAAATCTAAAAATGAAAAAATAGCAAACCTTAGGGGTTAATAAAGTGACACTTTAAGGAGTAATTGTGCTAGTTGCAAATTCAAGCACCAATTAGCAACCAAGAAAAATACAAACCTTGAATTAATTTTATCTCTCTTATAATTCACTCCTTCGGTGTCGAGTCTTGACTTGTACCAACGACGTGTCATGGGGTTTGGCCATTTGGGCAGGATGAATACAAACCCTTGGATTGGACTATATATATATATTATGGGTAAAAAACATGGGAGGGTTTTGTTAGATTGAAGAAGGAGGCAGCTTGGGACATGTGGGTCTCAAAAATGGAGCTTGTCACAAACCCTAGATCACAGATGGAATGGGCGTCTGAACGAGAAGGGATGCATCGGCACATTTAATTAATGATATGCCCTAAAGGCTTCATGTCCACATGCCTATGGAAGATGCTACAAGACATTGGCATTGCTCTTGCTGACAAACAGGTATAGACATGCTAGAAAAGTGCTTCCTCCTCGACCATACATGCCTCCATGCACTTCACCGCTGAAGAAATCTTGGAAGAGTAGTACTTGTGCTGGTGGGTTCCATCGCTATAAATCAGTGCATGATGCCCAGTACTAGCAGCGGCTCTAGATCCCTTGATACCTTCAACGTGACAGTTCTTTCTGGCATGCACAGAGAGTAAGGCTTTGATGGCATGTATATATAATATATGGAAGGGAAGATATATAGCCTAGCCTACAACAGACTGATACATTGATCAATTGGTCATCAATACATGTCGACAAGCTTGAGATCACCCTCTCGATCGTGCAAAACTCACTGCCAGCTATATTTCAATGCCCTACATGAACACAGATCATCACTCACCGTGGGTCAGGTCTTGGTTATTTGTTTTTTTTTTAAAAAAAACAAATAACCATCCAAGCTTATTAAATATATATTTTTTAAAAAATTAATTATACATTAAAAAGTCTACATATACATTTAATTGAACATATTAAAAATTATTTGTGCCATTAAATACAAAAAATAAGGTGTTAACATGCTTGTTCAACTCTCTTCGCTGCGGTTCGACTAATTTTTTTTCTAATACAAAAGAATTATTATGTATATGTTATTAACTTGTTTTTTAACATCGAGCAAAAAATATAATCATGAATCAAAAAGTTGAATCTTACATATAATAAATTATAATAAAGATCATATGTGTTAATAAAAACATATAAGATCTCAAGCTAATTTTTAACATAATAGAAGAATGAAACAATACTGCAATTGATTAAGTGAAACACTATTTTCTTTGTTTTTATATAATATTTTTTCAAAAAAAAAATGAAAAGAAAGAAACTTAAAAAACAAATTACAAAAGAATAAAGATAAGAACAAAAATAATAGTATAAATAGCTAGATCAAGTATAGAGTGATAAATATTTAAAATATAAGAAATAAGAAATAATATTTTTTTCAAAAAAAGTGTAAAGAAAAAAAAGAAAAAACTAAAAAAATATTACAAAAAATAAAGATAAGAAAAAAATAGTGATAAATGGACCAAGTGTAAAATGATAAAAATATCAAGTATAAAGAGAAAAAAAAATAAGAAAAAATGTTTTTTAAAATATAAAAAAATTATAATTTTACCACCAAAAAAATTTGGCAAAATTTATAATTATGCTGATATTTCTATTTAAAAACATCATTGTTTTTAGTATTTGTATAATAATATTATCACTGCAACCATGGAAATAATTACTTTGAGATGCCAATGGGGTTTATATACAATTTCATAGGGAGAATCATAGTTTTAAAAAATCTAATATGAAAATATAATTATAATGCACTGGATCGATGAGAAAAAAAGGTCAGGGTGGCTTCACCCCCCCCCCCCCCCCCCAAAAAAAAAAAAAAAAAAAACATACAAAAATTTAAAAATTCGCGAAGCTTTTCAAATATTATAAAATGAGAGTGTAGGTTCTTCTATACATTTATATCTTGAATCTGTTCTTAAATATAAGAGATGCATTTTTAAAATTATTTAGGAAAAAAAAAAAACTAGTTCCTTGCAAGTGTGTTTGTTGTGGGTTTTACTCAAATTATCTAGATTGTCAAAAAAAATTTTTGACAACGTTATTAAATTCAGTCTTATAAATTAGATTTTAAAAAATTATGATGTGACTTTTTAATTAATATTTAATTAATTTATCAAATCCGTGATTCGAGTTATGAACTTTACTAGATTAAATTAATTTTTTTATATTATTATCTGGTAAAAAATATAAAATTTAATTCACTATTATTTAAATATTAAAAAATAAAATTTAATAAAAGCTCCACGCTAAATGATAAATTAAAAAAATATATAAAAGAACAAAAAAATTCTAACCACACTTTTGATTAATATTTAGTCAATCCACTAGATTTACGATTTAAGTTATGAATTTCATTAAATTAATTTTTTTTAGAAAGAAATTATGAGATAAAACTCATATTAAATAATAAAATTAAATTTTTTTTATAAAAATTAATAAAAAAATATATGAAAAGGTATAAGTAAAATTATTGCAACCACACCAGGTTCAGCTTATCCAAATTCCAAAGTAGCCAAGTGCGTGGCCATTATTTATTTATATTTTTTATAAGATCGTCTGTGTTTTTTTAAATCAAGACCTTGTCCTGCATGGGGAATTGTTTTTAATTGTGATTATAGTTATTTTTTAAAGTATTTTTTATTTAGAAATATATTAAAATAATATATTTTTTAATATATTAAAATAATATATTTTTTAATTTTTTAAAAATTATTTTTGATATCAACACATCAAGATGATTTAAAAATATTAAAACAATATTAATTTGAAGCGAAGAAAAAATAAAAAAATTCAAATTTTTTTGAAAATGATTTTTGGAACACAAAAACAAACATGCCCTAATCAACTGAACTACGAACTATTTTATTCTAAAATGCTTAAAATAATATATTGATTGGTTTAATTGTATATATGAATAATTAAATCAACCCTATAAGTTAATTGATAATATAGAAAAAATGAAGAACCCATATGAAATTTGAACTTGTAAGGATAATTTTTAATTCTTGATTTAAAAGTTTCGTTTTTACTTGATTATTTTGTACAACTTTGATCATTTATGAGTTTAAATTTAATTGGATTGATTTTATTTTTAAATTTTGTTATGAGATAAAAGGCCATACTTAAATAATAAAATTAAAAGAAAAAATATAAAAAAATTAAAAAATCCGAACCTAACCCTTTGATTAATATTAATCAACCTACTTAACCCCGCAATTCCGGTCCCCAACTCTACTAAATCAAATTAATTATGTTATTATATTATATTATAAAAAATACAAAAAATAATTTGTCATGCATAAAGGATAAGATTAAAGGATAAGATTGAATAAAAAACTTCATAATAAAAACTTTATAATAAATAAAAAGAAAGATGAAAAAAAGGTGCAAGTAAAAATATTTTTTATTTGATCGATTTTGTACAACTGTGACCATCCATGAGTTCAAATTTAATTGATGCCTCTCATCTCCTTCGTCGTCAAACAATGAGAATATTTTGCACTCTACCTGAAAAATCAATGGGGATATTTCAAGAATTGGGCTGCATGGGCCCAGTCACAGTCTTGTCTTCTGTCCTTGACTAAGCCTCGGTCTAGTTTCTTTGGTTTTCGTAAATTCTTAGGCATATTTGTTTCTTACTACGTTCAGAAGTTTTTTAAAAAAAATTAAATTTTTTTATTTTTTTTAAATTAATATATTTTTGGTGTTTTTAAATTATTTTTATGCACTGATATAAAAAAAATAAAAATAAAAAAATATTATTTTGATATATTTCTGCTTTTCAAAAGTGTTTTTTAAAAAATTAATATTTTTTTATTTTTTGCATCAAATTAATATGTTTTTGGTGTTTTTAGATCATTTTCATTCACTGATATCAAAAATAATTTTAAAAAAAATAAAAAATAATATTTTTGATATATTTCTAAATGAAAAACACTTTGAAAAGTAACCGCAACCACACTGCTAAACATGCTCTCATGAAGACTAAATGTATGTTTCTATTTCGATTGAATACAAAGGATTGTTGTTAGAGCCGATCCATCATCGGACTCGAGGTTTATATAAAAAATTAAAAGAGTTAACTTAAATTAATCTATATCAATCAAAAACAATATTATTTTAAAATTTCAAAAAAAAATACTTAAACAATAATATTTTAAAATAAAAAAAAAAAGATGAAATCAGGTTTTGTCCAACTCGAACAGGTCAAGACGTGGCCTTCCAAGTCTATCAATTACGACGATATTGATTCCTACCTTATTTATTTTAAAACTTGATCTAGTTAGTTATTAAGTTAATCTTTCAATCAAGTCAACTTTAATCATAAAGAGGATTCAAAAAAAAAAAAAACATATGTATCTTTTTTACATCTTAATAGAGTTAGGTTAGTAGAAATAGCATGGAGTGGCTGTCATGGGTAACAACAACACCTTGATGGTTTCTAGAATTAGGTCACATTGTCAATGGGCCTAGCCATACTTTTTTTTTTTTTAAATAAAATTATTCTTTCATGTTTATATATATATATATATATATATATATATATATATATATATAAAAGAGCAAACAGTTTTATTTTTTTTGATTGGATGTTCATATAACATTATAACAGGTAATATTTAAATTCCACTCCACCTTTAATCAAGGAAAAGAAAAACTAAGATTGAAGAAATTCTTAAAGCTTAAAAAATAGGCTAATTCCTTCTTTTTTTTTCATTATTTTTCTACTTAATAACTATAAAAGTCCTAAATAATATTAAATAAAATTCTTTAATCACTCCTTATCTCTATAAAACATTATTAACAGTTTATTTTCCCATAAAATCTCTAAAAAAGCTTGAAAAACCAATTATATCAAAATTAAAAAAAAAACAATAAAACTACAAGTTCATTAAATTATTGAATTGGATCCTTATTATTATTATTTTTTTTTATTATTGTCTTATATGACTTCTACTCATTTGAACAAAATAATTCACAAAAATTATATTATTATTTTTGACAAATTTTATTTATTAAAAAAATATGTATTAGAGTAATACTCATGGAATTTTTATTAGTTATATTCACATAACATATAATTAAAAATAACACTTTCAAATAAAAATATATTTACTCTAATGCCATATTATTATACTAAAAGTTAATAAAACCCTCAATAAATCTTTTTTCTAAGTAATGCACTATATATATATATATATATATATATATATATATATATATAAAATAACAATTTCATAATATTAAAACTTAAATATTAGCTTACAAAAACATCTTAGAAAAATAACCTTAGAAACGGTTAACTAACCTTAAACCCCTCACAACGGTTCTTTTCCTTACCTAAAACCCTACAAAAGCACACCGCCAGCACCGCCATATCTCTTCCAGTTAAACACCATGGCTCAAATCCTCCGCGGTTACGAACTCCGTCTCCTCCGCTGCACCCTAACACCACCGCCTCCGCCGTCTGATTCCCCTTCTCCATGTCCACCGTCCGATCCTAACAACCTTCACTCCCACATCAATTTCCTCCTCACTTGTATCCAATCAGGAAATTACCTCCAAGCTCTCTCCTCTAACTCTGCCAAACTCGTCACTGCGTTAACACAACTTGACTCAACTAAGTCACCCGACCGAGTTTACAATGAGTTGGTGGAGCGAGTTGAGCAGTTTATAAGGGATGGTGGCGGCGGCGGCGATGAAGAAGATGGTTTCAGAGTTATTCTGGTCATTTGTGTTGCTATTGCTGCGTTCTTTTGCTTCATTCAGGGTAACATTACTGGGTAGGCTTTTTTCCCCTTTCTTAGGTACATTTTTCAAGTGGGATTTGATTATTTTGTTTATGTATGTATATATTTTTTATTTTTGTTAATTTTTTTTCAATTGTTTTTTTTTAATTATGAATTTGTTTGTCTATGTATATATATATGATTTTTATTGATGGTTTTGTTTTTCGTTTTTTGGTGTTTGTTAAATTTGTTTTTTAGGCCAGTGAATGAGATACCTGAATGCCCTTTGCGATTGAAAGTTGAAGAATCTATAGAATGGGATAGTTGGGCTCGAAATCAGCTTATATCAGATGGCGCCCATTTGCTTGGGAAGTTCTCCAATCTTGAGGTACTGATATTTTGGTTTGCTAATGCAATTCATTGGTGTATTTAATTTGCAAGATGATGAGTTTCGTCTATAATTTTTAGTTATGCATGAAGTGAAATAGTGTTTTTGAGGGCAACTGTCGTGTAAAGTTTTCCCTTTTCAGTTGTTTCATGTTTTATTCATTGATAGCAGGAAATGAATTGTGGTTTTTAGCTTGTTCATAAAAGCATCTAGCTTATTGAATTTGAATTGTTCATACCAATCAATTTTGTTTTGTTGTTCTGTAGTGTATAGTTTTTGCTAAAATGTTGGTCATGAAGGCAAAAGATTTGTTATTTGAAGGAAGCATCTCTTCGGCATATGGAATCAGAAGCATTTCATGGTGGCTTGCTAGGGTCTTGCTTGTTGAACAAAGGATTTTGGATGAGCTATCTTCTTCATTATTTGATTTATTGCAAGTGTCTATGGGTGAAACCCTACGCCATTTTGGCACCTTGGAACATGTAGCAAATTACTGGGGTGATGAGTTGGGTAATGAAGAAGCAGCTGATATTGTCTCAACAGTCCACTTGGAAGCAGGAATAATGGAACAGACCTATGGACATGTCGATTCGTGCAGGTATTAGATATTTGTTAACTTAAGCTTTGAGGTTGACCTAACTTGTATTGTATCCTTATATAGTCAGAGATTAGAAAAATTATTCTGGAGATGTTTATCAGTTTCCTTTTTGCTGTGAAACCTTCCTATCGTTCTGTTTATCAGTTACAATAGTTTTTGTATTCATGTGCCTTTGTTTTGTTATACTTTCTGATTAATGTTGGTAGCATTTAAGCAAGGCTTAATTCGATGTAGTTTCATTTGTTTTCTTCCATAAAATTGGTGCTATTTCTTGATTTACACATTTTGTTGAACATAAGTAACGAATCTTGAAAACAATAGTAAATCCGGGCGAGGTTACTTCAAAATATGTAAATATTGGCCATAACAGATCTTTAAGTAATTACAGTCTTTCAATCACTTAGTTGTCTGCCTTTAAATTCTTTTTTCTGAAGCATTTCTGCGGTGTCAGACTGCATCTTGAATCAGCTGAAGTAGCATCAGGGATTCAGCTTTCCCTTACGGGGGTTCTTGGCTATCGAACCGTGCATCAGGTAAATAATTTTAAATGCACTATTTCCGAATCTTTTGGAAGTTTTCTTATTGGCTCCAGGGATCATTCTTGTACACAGGTAGAACCGAAGCAACAAAGGCTACTTGTTGTGGATAGAAGCTCATCACAAACTGGCGGTACCAGCTCCACAATGAGCCCTGGCATCAAGACACATGATTCTACTACTGCTAAGAATGATCAGCATGAAACATCTCAAGCCTCTGACATTCATAGGACACCAGTATTATTGGAGACTGGTGACAAGTCTGAAATTGGAGCACAAGGTAATCAAAATGTTGCTCCTCGTGGTGCTGCTCCTTTAAAAGCAGTTCAACAGGCAGTGATTCTGGCACGGTGCCTTTTGATTGAAATAAGCAGTCGACATGATGAGCTTCAAAGTAAGTTTCTTGAATACATCTGATCTGTGAAATGAACTGTCTGATTGAGTTTTGTGATCAACCCCATGTTACTTATTCCAATAGAAACTAGCCAGTTTTAACTGCATTTAAGTAATAACCAATAAACTGTTTCCTTAATCCCCAATTTAACTCTGGTTCAACATAAAGTTCGTGTGGAACAGAAATTCTAATATTCTCACATTAATATTCTTTTGGAAATAGATGGTGTGGTAAAGCATGGAATGCTCTCTTGTAAATTTGAGGGTAGGGAAGGATGCTTATGCAGTGGCCGTTTTGGAAATATAGTAGAAGCTGTCTTTTTTTTTTTTTTAATTATTTTTCAAGTAGATTATAGGGGATGTTATGTACCTTTCCCCTTGTGGTTGGCGCAAAATTTCTTCTTTTAAGGCCTAATTTTCCTGGACCTTCTGAGTTGACCGAGACTAGGCAAAAACCCATTGTGTTTGTTGAACACAGTAGGTTGTTTGATTCTTTGATGTACTTGCTGTTCATTTTTATTGGCCTTCATTATTTGCATTTGTTAGGGATATTTTTTTTTTAAATAAAAACTTGCATGCGAGGAGTTTTAAGGACTCTCACTCTCTTTATGTGGGTGCTTGATTGGTGTTACATGATATATGAATCCCTTGATCTAATAGTTTAAGATTCAATCCAATACTCTTCCGTCTAATTTCTTTCATCTCTCTATTGTTAAGGGGTGCAGTGGTTTGAACAATGGATATTGTTGGCTCCTCTTTTGTTTAGTTATGCTGTAATTTCTGTTTCAGGATGGGATATGGCTCCATTCATAGAGACCATCGATTCTCAGCCCACATCATTCTTTACTGTAAGTTGATAGAAGCTTGTACTTTTTGTTTCCTTGAGTAGTAGATATCGCATAAAAAAGAAAATTACAGAGTGGATAAGTGCACTTGAGGTCCTTGGCTCATTGAGCTTTTTAACAACTTTTTTTATTAATATGCTTTATAAACTCATTGATTTTTGCCAATATTGTCCTTCAGGGAAAGGGAAATTAGTTAGTTTTTAACTTTTGAATTCAAACAATAACTGATGTTAGCACTTTCATCAGACACAGTCCATTTGAATCTACATGTGGCTGTGTTTTGTGGTTGTCGTCTATATGTGTAAGGGTTGCTTCTGAAGGATTGAAGGTTTTATGCTTGCCAGTATTTTGTCATGCATTTAGTAAGAAAAATGATCTAATTTTGATTGTACACTCCTAAGATTTTTGTGTTCCTGCTTGATTTCCTTGTTTAGTTACGGTGTTTTTGTGACCTCCTACGTATCCGATGGGAAAAAACTCGTTCTCGGACAAAGCAGCGTGCTTTAGAGATGATGGAGAAATTGGTATGCTGCACATCCTTCTCCCATATCAGTCTGGTCTTCTATTAATATTAAGTTGTTTGGGCTTTGTTATTTACATTTTCCTTTTGAATCATTTGTTCTTCCCATCCGTTTCCGGACATTTCTTTAAATTGTCAGCACCTGTTTGTGCTAAATACATAATTATTGGTACAAGAAATACGCTAAACACAATCAAGAATTGGGAAATTTTGGGTTATTTGATCTTTTCCTTCTAATAATTATGCTATGGCATGCGATTATGACTAAATGCTGTCCACATTGTCTGTCACAAAATCATCCTCAACATTTTTTTCCTAAAAAAAAAAAAAAAACAGAGAAAAGAGAAAAGAGGGAAAAGAGGCTTACCATCTGAATGTGTCTGAACAACAGCCAAAAAACATGTGACCCAAAGAGCTTAACTATTGCTCATAGGAAATACAATAATGATTTGACCTTCTGTTGAGGCTTTTGTGGAAGCTGAGAATATTCTATATTTATGATATAACATGGGATCAGAGCTAAATTTTGTAACTATATAAGGGAGGAAAAACAGAGAATGGTAAAACATGATACTAAGTTGAGGTCTATACAGGCTTCTTGTATTTAAATTCATGCCCTTTCAGTGACTGCATATAATAATAGTATTTTTCTTGTTAATCCTTGCCAGTAGATTATGTTCTTTAACCTTTTGTAATTGTTATTCAGTATAGCATCCAGCACTAATTATTTCTCCACCACTTTGCTCCATGTACTACTACTACCTTTTAAATGCTAGGGTATTTGAGTTCTCGAACACTCCCTTGGGGGGAGTGCAGAAGGGAGTTGTTTGATTGAGAATTTCACAGATACTGTTTGCAATTATTTCAGGTTGAGGGCATGCACAACTCTTTGCCTGGAGTGGCACAAAGGATTCCATTTTGTTATGTCGCCAATATACCTACTATTCCTGCCCTGCGAAAGTAATTTTTTTTTCCTTCTGTCTGCAAGTGGCACTATGTTTCCATTTATAGTTCCTTAAGTACATTTTAGTGATATGAAATATTTGTTAAAATTGAAAATGTGTTTAATTATTTTCTTGATTATTTCTAATTCCTTGTTTCATTTTTTTCTGATTTAGAGAACATGGTGAACTTCTAATTAGTTGTGGCTTGATGGGTGAGGCAATTACAATCTTTGAGAGTTTAGAGTTATGGGACAACTTAATATACTGCTACTGGTGAGATCACCCATGATAGCCTTGGTCAAACTGACATCAACTTGTTCTTATCTCTTCTTGTCAATTTTTTGCACTTTCGTTTTTTTTGTTTGTTTCCTGCTGCCAGTGGGAGTCTCATACAAGTTACTGCATAAAAAACAGCTTATTGGAGAAAAAGGCAGCAGCTGTTCAACTCATCAAGAAACGGCTGTCTGAAATACCTAACGACCCAAGGTTATGGTATGTTTGGTTCCATTTATTTAATATTCTCTTTCAAGTCTTTCGTTCTTTTTTCCTGTTTGATTTGTGAAACTATGGTAATCAAGTAGTAAGTTTAGGTTTTTATAAGCTATTATTGTCATTGAGAAAGATTTTCTTATCCAAGACAGACGTCACTGATGAGCTCATGTTGAGTTAGTGAATGCTGTGAGATCGAAGGGGATGTAAAGTGTATGTAATGGATTAATCTCTAGTAATTCGACTAATCTTATGTTAAAGTAATTGCTCTTATTAAGTTCAATTGTTGTTGTGGTTGTGCAGCCATCTTTTCCTGGGAGAAAGATGGCTCAATGATTTTCTAACATTTTGAGAAAAAAACGCCTGGGAAGGACAGCATTTTCTGAATATGGTGTGACCATACTATAAAATGCAAAAACAATTCATAGAACTTCAGCTTGAACCAAATTAATTTCTGTTAAAGAGTTTAATCAAATTGAATTAAGAAAGGTAGGCCAACTCAGTTTTTTTTTTCATACATTAAAATTTCAGTTTTCAAAGACCAGAACAGTGAGGTCTGTTTAGATTAGCAAGTTGCACAACAATGAAGGTTCCTTTTTTTTTTTTTTTGTATTTTAAGGAATTGGTTATGCTGTCATCAAGATGATTTCACCTTAAGTGTGTGCTTAATATATGCTAGATGTCAGCTTTTTCAACATTGTCTTCCGGCTTAGGAAATGTGGAATATGCTTGTTGTTTCTTGTGGAGAATGGCATGTTTCCTCAAGTAGGGTGGAGGTCTATTGTTTATGTACTCAGATGCGTTTTGGGAGCACAAATGGCTGTAAAAACTTGTAGAAGTGACTTCCTGTGCTTTAATTTGTGAAATTTAGATCAGGTTTCTAGAATGCTAAAACAATCATTCTCTATCGAAGTAGTTTTTACAGCATGACACGCAAAATTGTTT
>Ga0325404_1004961_pt1 | contig 14057 bp, 8 predicted proteins | sample PopdelMetagenome_18_FD_205664 | JGI IMG/M metagenome (GOLD analysis project Ga0325404, IMG submission 205664) | Populus deltoides microbial communities from Bellville, Georgia, United States - Xylem-Control-R1 | ecosystem: Host-associated > Plants > Phyllosphere > Stem > Wood/Secondary xylem... | reverse complement strand
TATTCCACATTCAAGACCACCGTTGATGATGTTAGTCACCAACCCGTAGCCGGCAGTCCGATTAGCTGCCACACCAGCTGCTGTTGGCTTATATTTTCCAATCATGACGTTGTGGCAAGATGGTTTTGGGCTCTGCTTAGTCATCCAAAACCAAAGAGCTGTCTTGAAGGCGATTACGGAGTTGTTAGACACTATATCTGGGTTGTTAAGCCCATCGAATCCTAATGCCTTACCTGCCGGTCCATAATTGTAATTCCTGCCCAACATCATCAAAATAAGTTTAAGTAGCCTTGTTAATATTGAAACCAAATTGAAATCAACATGGATCCTGAATGCAATGCTTGTTTAACGAATGAATATTACCATGATAGTTGAATAGGCCCTCTTCCCTTGTAGGATTTCCTAGGGGAGCATGGCCATCGAGTGTTGCTTGAGTTACAGTAATTACCTTGTGGACTCACTTCTTCCTTGAAGCACAAACCCCATGCAAAGGGTCCATCGGGTGCGGTAGGCCACCCACCTGTGGTCTCATGGGATATTTGAGCAAGAAAAGCTGCAATTTCTCGCTTCCTCTTTATAGAACTACCTGTCCTGCCGAACCGAGGAAAAGATCTAGATGCTTGAATGAAGGAGTTGTACGTGTAAAAATCTTTAGCAGGGCATGCGTTGTTGTCCTTGTGTAGAAATATGGAATCAAAGAGGCCTTTACTAACAAGAGAAGAGATGTCATTGAATCTCCTAGCTTCAGCTTTATATGATCCAGACGAGAGGAAGATTGTGTAAAAAGTGAATGACAATAAAGTATAAACAGAAGATGCCATCTTGTCTTTGCTAAAATGGGATGTAAAGAGGCGAGCAAGGCTTCTTATACATGTGTGAGGCATATATAGTTCTGTTTATGTATTTTAGTTCCAAAAACTCCATAAAGAAAGTCAGATACGTGCGATTCTTTCTCCGACGGTGCTATGCATGTATTATACATATAAAAGAGATTCAAGAGATCTCTCTATAGATCGAATGGTTTAATTGGTGTTTCGCAGTTGACTAACTAGATATCACATTCTCCCATTAATGATCTCCTCTATAGTCTTTACCTAAGCGGAAATGTCGAAACCAAGCACAATAGTTTACCTTTAGTCGCTACTGAAACCCTCGTCATTTCTTAATGCCATCCAATCGCAGCGAGTCGTTTAATGCTTAATTATATACGTTGATTTCAGACTGAGCAGTTTCTTCCCACAGGCCACAGAGCACCACTTTAGGAGGTCAAACAAAGAGCATGTGATGCCTCCATTAGCGGACCCTCTTTTAGGGTGCATTAGCACCATGCTCTCCGGGTACACACTCGCATTTAAATTCATGAAATGGGGATTTAAATGAGGATGCCAAATACTTAATTATTTCGAAAAACTAAAAAAAAAAACAAGGATTAAATTAAAAACTCCCAAGACTTTGGGGGTGCTGTGGCCCCTAAGCAATTCCTAGTTTTGCTTATGGGATGGGATGGTAACGTGTATTCGCCCCATTTAGAGAAATCCAAACGAAACCGTTAACATATTCCACATCTGTTTAAATATTCAATGGAAGGCTTGATAGAAGTCACAGTGCGAATACGGAATAGGGCTCGATGGAAGGCTTTGACCCAGTGTTATCAATGCTCGACAATTATGGGCAACTAGCCGAGATATCATAATGGGCTCGGACTTACCAAGAAAATCCACGGGCTAGAGGGAGATATCCATGATTTATCTTTTCATCTATATATTTATTTTTTGAAAAGGATGATTTTCATTTAAATTGAAGACTAAAGAAAAGTCCATAACATAGCTCCCCATTTGCGACGCGAGGCGGAGGCAAGGCATTGAGTTATTTTGAGTTGAAAAATAAAATTTTGAGTTATTTTAAAGAATCAAAGGGGTATATATAAACCCTTTGAATTAATTTTTTTTTAAAAAATTAAGTTTCAAATAAAATTCAATATCTAAAAATTATACAAAAGGAAATCAAAAGTTAACTTCTGTGATTTACAATTTCAAAAAAAAAAAAATTCATATTAAAACTAACTTTCCTAAAATATCCATATATTCATTTTTTGTTTTAGAGATCTTTAAAGAAAAAAGATAAAAGTAATATAGGAAATAAAATGAATTAAATTTTATTTTTTTTAAACATATAAATTCAACTAATTTATTGATTAAATTTAAATTAAATATTATAATTAAATTCAATTACTGTTAAGAATTAATTCCAAACAGTCTATAGTTTATCATTGGACACCTTTGACATTTGTGAACCATGCATAATAGAGTTGGATGTTCACAAAAGAAACAACTCGGTCAAACATAGGTGAAAGGGATTTATGCATAAATTTCATTTTAAGGAAAGGCATTTTGATTGTTTAGTGTACTAGATTTCATTTTTTTTTTTATTAATATGGATATTCGGGTCAGGTTGTACGCACCTCAACTAATCTCATAGGTCCTGAAATTAACGACCATGTAAGCCTTCAATGACTCTGAGGTTTGTGGAACTCGAACCGGTGATCTCTATAAAGCAAACTTATGGTCTGACTAGTTGAGTTACACCCCTCATAGTTAGTAGGTTCCATCATTATCACTAGTTCTTATGGTGAGTGCTTAATAGATTAATTTGATCCACACAATCGGGTTCATGTAATCAATTTTTGGGAATAAATTGCTTTGATTCATTGCATATTGAACGTAAATAAATAAAGGGGATCGAGGCGATCTGAAACATGAAAAAGAAAAAGAAAAGAAGAGAGGATTAGAAAACAATGCTAATTTCTTCCTTCTCGTAAACTAACCAAAAACTCTTCTCTCTTTTTTTTTTTTTCTTTTGAGAAATACAATTGTTTTTTCTCAAAAAATAAAATAAGATAAAGTCACTCATCAAATAAATAAATATAAATTATTTCTTACTACATGAAAGTCTATTATATTTTGACGTTTGAAGATTTCCTTTGTACCTATATATTTGTTTAGCTAGGGCCAGCCATTCCATAGAATTTTCACAAAGTTTCCGTGTCAAGACCGCCAAGCGAGGTATGGAAACGAAGAGGATCCCATCAATTCACAGGCTGCAAGGGTGGCTGTGAAAAGAAAAGACCGCAAGGAGCAGGTTATGTGTAGATCAAGTCATCGATCGTTCAAAGAACCTTCAGACGGAGAGATGGAAGGAGGAGAGAGAGGTCTTCTCCGGGTGGTCCTCCCTGGAAAGAAGTGGTAAAAGCTGCTAAATGACAATGAGGGGGGGTGGGGGTGTCGGCGGCCTCTGTTGACAAATTCGCTTACAATCCCTTGTATGCATGAGGTCCTTCCGTCCCTATCCAAAACCATTATTCTTCAACGTCTTTTCTAAGCTAAAACAACCCACCTGTACTCGTGTTTAAATGCTTAAGTTAATCACTTTGAAAAGATGTTGCTAATCCCACAATTAAGTCTAGAACAAAAGTAACGCTGACTTAAAAATATTCTTTCTAGAGATATATCTTTTCATGGAAAATCTTTTCAGAGAGTGATTACTCTTTATTATTCAAATGTAACAAAAAAAAATTATATATAAAATAAGTTGTTCTTGTAGTAAGATGAGAGTTATAATGTTTATAATAAAGATAATAATGATAATGATGGTAATTGTGATAATAATATATAATATCAATAATAATGAAAGTCTTCGTATAATAACAATTGTTATGGTTGTCGTGGTAATGATAATGACAATAAAAAAAATATTATTTTGATTATTAAAAATTTTATAATAAGGTTATAATAAAATGATAATTATATTAATATTAAAATTGTGGTTGTAATAATATGGTCGGTAACAGTAGAAAAAAGGTAGGTGATAGTGATTGTTCTTGTAGTGCTGATGGTGATAGTATCATTAGTTAAAGTAATTAAATGACGGTGTCTCATAAATTAATAGTAGCAAGAAAATATTTTTCTCTTCTTCAATAATTAAGTTAATTTTTTTAAAAAATTGGTATTGTTCAGGAATTAATTATAAATTGGTGATGGCTATCTTTCAATAAGTTGAAATGATTCTGTTGAAATTTCATAGCACTTGAAATTTTAAGTTATGGACAGGGGGTAGGTGGAGTCAACCTCACCCAAGTATCCCATTCCACACACATAAATTAACCAGGAAAAGGACAAAATAGCCCCATTGAAATTCAATTAAACAACCAAGAAATTTAAGAGAGGCTTTAATATAAAGTCTACAACCTTGAAAATGAGAATACCACTTGACATCCTCGCTGGCTCTCCCATGCATTCAATCGTTTTCCTTTTCAAATTTTAGAGGTGTTGCGATATTAATAGATATTATTTTAAAAAAATTATCTGAAAAAAATTATATTATTATTATTATTTAAAATTTATTCTTGTTATTAATGCATCAAAATGATTAAAATACAAAAAAAAAATTAAAACAAAAGAATAAAAAAATTTGAAAAAGACTATCAAATCACAACGCCTAACACCCGTATGAAAAAATAACCCATTTGCTAGCTGATATCACTTGAATTTAGATCTCATTGTAAATCTAAAACTCTAAAACTCAATTTTTTTAGTTTAAAATTATTTTTTAATGTTTTCAGGTCGTTTTGATGTACTGATGTAAAAAATATTTTTTAAAAAAATTAAAAAATAATTATTTTGATACATTTTCGAGCAAAAAACACTTTGAAAAGCAACCGCTACCACACTTCCAAACACCTCTTAATTTGAAAAGTTTGAAATTTGAAATATAACCCTTAGGTTGCTACTTAAATCAATTGATATTTTTGACTTAGAGGATATACTAACTGACCCAATTGAACCCGAGTATGTATTGGGTCTCATTACTTATTAGTAAAAAAGTAACTTCATATCTTCATCTTCCCTAATTTGAATAATCAATAAGAAATTCAAACCCAAACATCAACAATCAATGAAGAGTAAAAACAACACTCACAACTTCTACAGATTATAAAATGAATAACCTAATCAGATCGCAAAACTCAGTAAATCACCCCTATTTGAACCCTTCACCACCCTCAAACTCCATAACACCAGTCCTCACAAACCCTAATACAGAGCCCATAATCATTGGTGGTCGAATGAAACCTAAACCACAGATAAATTTATAGTCAAATATCAATTACTAAACAAATTTTTAGTTGCAATGTGAACAGTGGAGAAGAAGACGCAGAAGAAGAAGAAGGAGGTGGAGGAGGAGAGGGAAGAAGGCTGACCTGCGGTGGCTCATGGTGCTGTTGGTGGTGGTGGAGGTGGCAAGACACAGCTACAGGCGGCGGTGGAGGTGCCGGCGATGATGGTTCTCACCGTTTCTTCCCCTGTTTTTTTCTTTGTTTTCCTTCTCTTCTTCTTCTTCTTCTTCTTCTTCTTCTTTTCCTTTTTTTACCTCTCTCGGTTCTCTCCTCTCTATCCCTATTCTGCTCCTCTTCTTTCTCTCTATTCCTCTTTGTTTTTTTTCCTTTTCTCTTTCTATTTTCCTTCTCTTCTTCCTTTCTTTTCTTTTCTTTCTCTCTCTCGATTTTTTCATCCCTTTTTTTTTCTCGCTGCTCCCCCTTGTATTTATAGGTAAAAAACAGGGGGAGAGAAAGAAGGAAAATAGGGTAGGGCGGCTGGGGCGACAACTATGCAGCCACCCTAGGATCTCCCAAGGGGTGCGTCCCCTCACTACCAGAAAACCGGAGAAAACCAACGGAATTACCGATGGACTTTTTCTGTCGGTAATAATTACCAACGGAACTAATTCCGTTTCAAAATCTATCGGTATATACCGACGGCATAGATCCGTCGGCGAAATGGTCGGTATATACTGATGGAATATTTCTATCGGTATATACCGACTGTTTTGCCGACGGGGTATACAGTTTGTCTGGAAATATGCAACGACGTGGTGACATCAGACAATTTTATCGATGGAATGACCGATGGATTCAAACTGAGATAGCCATACAGTGACGTGGCACTGTCACCGATTGAATAACCGACGGTATGAATCCGTCTGTGATTCCATCGGAAAAAACCATTATATACCCACCCATCTGCCAACACTCTCTTCCTCTGTTTCTCCTTCTTCTTTTTTCCCATCCTACCTCTCCCTTCCCAAACTGCAGCCAACCACCCATCCCAACTCTCCACTATTCTCAACACAAGCACTCAAGTTTCTTATATCTTGTACGTGGTCACAATATCCGTTTCTTGTAGATTTTATCATTTTTTTGTAAGTAAATCTATCCTTTTTAGTTTTAATATTTAAATGTGAATTTTATTGTTTTAGTATATGTATTTTGTTAATGTTTGTACTTGTTTAATTGTTATTTATCAAAGAAACTTGTAGTATGAAGTATAATTTTGTAGTTGTTATAGTTTGTTTTAGAATTCAAACCACCATTTATCTCGGGGGAAATATGGACGGCATATATTGAGCACGTGACCTCAGAGCAGTTCTCACGACGCTCATAGTCTGGCGCTAACAACCAAAACCGGTAAATTCATGGTTCGGTGACCACTCACACTGGCGGATCCGTCCCATTCAGCGCACATGCAAAGAGGATGGTAAGACTAATTTTAATGAAATATATCGTTAATTAATTTATCGTTCCTTACAATATATTTAACTTTCAACCTATTTTTTCCTTACAGACTGCGTCTTTTGGACGTGAGCCAAGTCCAATGGAGCTGTTTGTAAAGACACATGTGCGGAGTCAAGACCGCCAAAAGGGGATGCAACAGTTTGTGGACAACCGTGCTTAGCACTTCGTGGTATATTCGTTCATTCATTTTATTTTGTAAGTTATTATTTTCTTGAATTGCATCTTGAATTGCATTTGATGATTTTTTTACCGACGGAATTTTCAGGAGACCTATAATAGCCGGTTGAGGGAGAGATATGGGGACAATCCTTCGACCCATCCAGATTTCGATCCAGATTTGTGGATGGAGGTGGGATCGTCTGGGGGACCCGATAAAAATCAGGTCTACGAGCTCTCCAACACTACGGCTGAAAACTTGCGTTCGGCTCGTAGTGTCTCAACCGTTGGAAACTCTCCATCAGTATCGAACACCCAGTCTGAGGAGTTCATTGCCTTGAAACAACAATATCAACAACTCTCGACGAATTATGATAAGCTCAGAATTACAATTTCACCCCAGAATAAAATCCAATGGATTCACGTCCACCTACAAACCTAACTGTACCACAAGTTCGGTAGGGTAAAAAGCATAAATGAAAGATAAGGCTGGGTTTGGTTTTGTTACGTTACGTTATGTAAACAGCACTGGAGTTTGTAGCTGGGTGCTTGGATGTTAATTAAAGGTTATTAACTACTGTGTATCGAAATGTCTTGAGATCACGAGGCTTAGTCGCGTATTCACAACGTTAATTTTTATCACTTTGATAAATCAATCTTGATCTCGACATTGCCTAATGATTTTAGTATCTTCTTTCTATTCACACTCAATTAATTAAGCAGATGATGATGCACTGGAAGCTTGAGTCTCGACTTCTTTGAATATTGGAGACTGAACGTGCAGGCAAAGATATTGGATGCCCTGATGGCTGGGTCATTGTTTAATGCTAATTAGACATGTAAAGATAGTCTTTTTTACTGGGGTGACGGCGGCGGGGTGGTTATATAGCTGTTGTTCTTGAGCTCCAGCTTGCTCAATGGGGCGCCGCTTTGACTCCCATCTCTTGGTATGTCGTTATGAGTTGACTCAAAAGCAATCGCGTTGCATGTGACATGACCACGAACCTTAATTAGTAACCATCCCAATATATCCCATTAACATCCCTTCCTTGTTTCAGATTCCCATGCTGAATTACCTTCTCTATTCTACAACTATACAAAATCCATATTTTTCTTTTCCTTATCTGGACACTACCCATACAACTCAAAAACCTCGCATCTCTTTCACTACCAGAAATTCATTAAATAGCAACGGATTTACCGACGGAATATTTCTGTAGGTAATTTGAGGTCGAAATTACCGACGGATAATATTCCGTCCATAATTCAGTCGGTAACTACCGGCGGACAATTTCCGTCGGTAGTTACTGACTGAATTACGGACGGAAACGTTTCCATCATAAAAAAAACGGGTCGCTGATGTGGAGGTTTTGGCGAGTTATTTTTTCAAATGGAATCACCGACAGATTCAAAAAGACAGCCCGTACAACGACTTCCGTTTATATTGCCGACGGATTTGAAATGGCAGATCCGTGCGGTGACGTGTCGATTGTTCCATCAGAATCATCGACGGTTTCACCGACGGATATTCCATCGGTGAAACCGTCGGTAAAAGTTAATATATGTCCACCGACCCTCTCCTCCCCAATTTCCCTTCTTACTTGTTTAATCTCAAGAAAAAGGTTAAGAACAAGGCGCATGTTGAGGCTTCAATATGTAAGGCCTATATTGTTGAGAAGATCTTAACATTTATCTCGTACTATTTCGAACCTCATCTGAGAACGAGAATCAATCGCGTTCCACGGCATGATGATGGTGGTGAAATGCCTTCTAGTGGGAACTTGTCAATATTCTCTAATACTGGACGACCCACACCTAAAAATGCCATAAAAGGAAGATATTTGTCGGAAATAGAGTTCAAACAAGCACACAACTATGTTTTATTTAACTGTGATGAGCTGAGACCTTTTATTCAGTAAGTTTATACTAATTAAACTTTGTTAGTAATATACTGTTAATTATATATTGTAATATCATACACTCATTATCAGTTGCAGACAACATCGACAATATTTGCTCTCCAAAAACTCACAGTTGACTGAATCCCAGATCTTTCAATTACAAGATGAGCAGTTTGCCACGTGGTTTAGAACACATGTAAGCTCTATCACAAAGTCATTCTAACTTGCAAAATTACTGTACGTATGCATGTCATTATGAGATTCTCGTTCATTTACTGTTTATTGATGTACATTACATACAAGGTTTATCCAATGGGAAAGAGTGCACCTAAGTCATTGTCTTTACTAAGCTTAGGGCCTAAAAGAAAATGTAAATGCTACAATGGGTATTTTGTCAATGGATATGTTTTCCATACTGAAGAATACAGGTAAGGAAGAAAGACATATAACAGCAGTGTTTGTGTTAAAGGATCCACTAGTAGTGAGTTAGAAGTTGACTACTATGGTAGATTAGAAGAGGTTGTCGAACTGCAATATCATAATGAGCAGAATATAGTGTTTTTATTCAAATGCTATTGGTATGACACGACTGACAGAGGAATCAGAGTTGATCCGCACTATGGTCTGGTCGAAATCAACTCAAAAGCTAGACTCCGCAACATAAACGATGTCTTTGTTTTCACAAAGCAATGTCAACAAGTTTATTACACATACACCCCTTCATTTAGAAAGGATCGATCAAGAGTGGATTGGTTGTCCGTTTTAAAAACGAAACCCCGGGGTCGTGTCGAGGTTGTTCAGGATGAGAACGAAGACATAAGTATGCGAGATGAAGTCTTTCAAGTTAGTGAGGTGGTTGAACCAAATCGAGTTGCTCCTTCGATTGAATTTGAAGAAAATTCAAATTTTTGTGTTTTCGATGATAGTCTTATTGATGTTGACGCAGATGAGTTGAATTTTGTTTTGAGCTCTAGTGGACAAGCAAATATCAATGAAGAAGATGATATTCATATTGAAGATTGCGATGAAAGTGATGACAATTCAATTGATGACGAAGAAGAAGAAAATTCTGACTAACTACCAAAATGAAGCCCTATGTAAAACCCTTTTTTTCATGTAATTTAGATTATGGATGATATATTTTGAAACTCAAAATATTTATTACTTGAAATAATTAGTTGAAATGCCACAATTACAAAATAATTACTTGAAATAATTATTGATCATGGATGATATATTTTGTAAAATGAAATAAATACTTGAAATGCCACCACATCACCGACGGCCACACCGACGGCCTTAAGTCCGTCGGCATTTCACAGAGAGTTCGAAAATAATTACTTGAAATGCCACATTCACCGACGTCCATACCGATGAATTTATATCCGTCGGTACGTTGTCGGCGGGTCAATTTTACCGATAAAATTCCCGACAGACTGCGCGAATTTCAAAGGGTTGTGCATTAAAAGCATCTCTGACCGCGTCATATTGCCGACAGATTTACCGACGGACCACGAAAAATATGGAAGGTCATTGAAAAATTTGGTGCGAAATTCAAAATTTACCGACGGATTCTTAACACCTCACCGACGGAATAAATTAAAATAATAATTAATTTTATATCCGTCGGTGAATCCGTTGATAAAACTGGCATTTAAGTTCCCCCGACCGCCTCTTCAGTTCATTTTTTCTTCTCCTCAGTTTTTCACCGATTCTTTTCCTCTCGGTTCTTCACTTCGTTCTTCAAAGGTTTCTTCAAAGGTTTCACCAGCGATCTCTAGCATCTTATCTCGTGAATCTCCATCAGTTGAAAAAGTTTGTATTTCTTCTATTTCATTTTACTTTAAGGGTTTTTTTTTGCTATTTTTTTGTTATGTTTTTTGTTTTGGTGTATTTTTTGTAATGTAGATAAAGTCTATAGTTTTTTTTTTTGCATAATTCATTGCTAAAGTCTATAGTTTTTTTTTTGAATTTATTGAATATTTTTTATTGTTGTATTGGCATAATTATTATTAGTTAATTTGTTGAATATTTATTGTTAATGTTGAATTTACCATAGAATTAGTAATTGAATATGTTGGAATAATTATTAATTTTACTCTATTATTGCATGCTTTGTGTTTAATTTTTTCCATTTATTTTGATTGTTATTCTATAGTTTTTTTTTAATTTATTGTTTTGTTGTATTGGCATAATTATTGAATAATTTGTTGAATTGTAATTCTTAATGTTGAATTTACCTTAGGATTAGTAATTGAATACGTTGGAATAATTAATATAGATTGGGTAAATTGGTTGTGGCTATTGTTAATATGTGCAGGTTTGTGGATTTGGGTAGTATCCGGTATAGGGGAGGTGTTGTCGAATTTTTTTTTATATTTGAATTTAATTATATAATTATTTGTATAAAATTGTGTAGATGCGTAGAACGAAAACCAGAGCTGGTCGCTCAAGTATGGTCGCAGCTAGTTCGTCTAACAGCGAGGATGATATTTCCTTAGGTGCCTCTCAAGAAGAGGCACCTACACCACCTGCGCCGTCAACCGATGCTGCCTCTTCTAGCGATACTTCACAGCGCAGAGGCGGCGTGCCTTTGCAGCGGAATCAATTTACCTGCAAGTACGAGGCACAGTGGAAGGACGACCTTTCAATGTAAGTTTGTTAAGGTTTTAGTTTTTCTTTTTTTTAAATTACAACATAATTTATGAAGTAATCACATTGAATTTATTTCATTTATTTTCAGGTTCACAAACATTGAAGCCGCCTGAGTAATATCATCGACGCTTAAATCGTCGATGGAGATTTTATTGTTTCAATGGAGTCAGATATTCATGCATCCTGAATGGATGCCTCAAATCAATGCATGGTTTAACAGGTTTGAGGTTGGTATTAATTTATAATTTTCAGCTTATTAATATAATTGTAAATAAATTATTATTTTTATTTAAACTTATTTATTTATACACAGCACAAATTCTGCTGGGACAGTGAGCATAACACTGTTGTGAGGAGGGTGTGGGAAAATCACGCGGCAACTAGGTAAGATCGAAAACAATATAAGATTTTTTTAGACAAAAATTTATGTTTCAAAATATAATTTTTGGGTGCGTGAAGTAGGTTGCGTGATTTTTGGTATGAAGCCCAAAAAAAGGCAAAAAAAACCGCGAGGGATAGGGGTTTCCAAGGCTGGAACGATGTTGCGGTTTGGAGGGATTTCAAACCGATATACATCCCGGAAGATATATGGCCGCACTATCTTGAGCACGTGACGTCTAAGCGGTTCACACGACGTTCACAGTCCGGTGCTGGCAACCGGAATCGGCCAATTCATGGCGGGGTGACAACGCACACTGGCGGCTCCGTTCTATTTGCTGCACATGCGAAACGGATGGTAAGATTAATTTAAATGAAATATATCGTTAAATTCAGTTGTTGTTAATATATATTTTTTCATTATAGGTTGCGTCTTTTGGACATGAGCCGAGCCCGATGGAGCTATTTGTGGAGACGCACGTGCGGAGTCAAGACCGCCAGAAGGGGGGCGTAACAGTTCGTTGATAACCGTGCTCAACATTTCGTGGTATGTTTGTTCAACCATTTTATTTTGTAAGTTATTTTGTAAGTTATTATGTTTAGTGTATTGAATATGATGATTACTTTTTTTTTTTATTTTATTTTCAGGAGACCTATAATAATCGGTTGAGGGAGAGATACGGGGACGATATTTTGACCCATCTGGAATTCGATCCGGATTTGTGGATGGAGGTTGGCTTGTCAGGTGGACCCGATAAAAATCGGGTTTACGGGCTCTCCAACACTACGGCCGACAACTTGCGGTCGACCCGTAGTGTTTCAACCATTGGGAGCTCCCAATCAATATCGATCTCCCAATCTAAGGAGTTCGTGGCCTTACAGCAACACACGGCTCAACTCACCGAGAAATACGATAACCTATCAGCAGAGTACGCACAACTCAAAGCGTCTCATGCACAACAAAGAGCGGAACAAAGAGCGGAGTTTGAGTAAATCAAAGCTTCTCAAGCGCAACAAAAAGCGGAGTATGAACAATAAAAAGCGGCTTATGAACAGCTTCACGAAATGATTATGAACATGGCAAATAGTGGAACATGTGCGCCTAATCTTTTTTGGCCGTATAACCACCAGCCTCCTCCAAGATCTCCTCCTCCTCCTCCAGCTCCACCTTTATATTAATTTGTAATAAACATTATTTACCTTTAAAACTTCATTTAATATTTTTCTTGAAACATATTCAGTTTGTAATGAATATTATTTAACTTTGTTTTTTTTATGTTTAATATAAATTTTATTTGCATAATTGGTTTGTATTACAATTAATTTATATAGTTTTATATTATATATCCTAAATAATTTTTTAAAAACAAATTCAGAAAAAACTATTACCAAGGATTTTACCGACGGATTAATTCGGTCGGTATTTTAAACACTCATCGACAGACTTACTGACGGAATTAATCCGTCGGCATTTCATACACTCACCGAAAAATTTACCGACGGTTAGGTTCCGTCGATAAATCACAATATCACCGACGGAATACAAATCCGTCGGTATATTTCAAGCAGGAATCTTTTTTTTTGGCGCGCAAATTCCGTTTGTAAAACCATCGGCAAATGGTTTTTTTGTTTTTCCGACCGATATAGCGACGGAAGGGGGAATCACCGACAAAAGGAAAGCCGATGGACGTAATCCGTCGGTGATGACGTCGGTAAAAAAATCACCGACGAACTTCTAATCACACACCGACGGAATTTTTCTGTTGGTAAAACTGTGAAATCTTGTAGTGTTTCTATGTTCAAGGCAAGATTTTCATCACTAGACCTAGAGATTGATCGTCAAGGCCCGTCCAGTCTCTGAGGCTGCTAGTTGTGATGAGCATGCTTACATTTTTCAAGTTTTTCCCTTTTGACAGAGAATGAATGTTAATTAATTTAAACCCATGTTTCTCACAGAAGAGACGATTCTAATATCTCCAGTAAGTTGGGAATAGTGTGTGTGTGTGTATCCAAGAAAGTGGTTAAGAACTTCTAATCCCTCTTGCTCTTTTTTTTGGTGCAAGGCAAAGATATAGATTATCGAGGAGACCTACGAGAATTTCAAGTTGTTTATATTATTAGATTTTCGTAGTAATGTAACTTTCCAGTCCTAATTAGGCTATGCTGACAGAAACAGGCTTCTTTTAGACCATCGCCAAAAAAATTCTAAAACAGAAAAAAAAAAAAAAAACACTTGAATCCAAGTGGACAATCACAAAAGGAATAATTCAATGGCTTAATGTGATGACAATTTGGATTAGCAGGCCTCTTTTTCAAAACAATGGATAGATCGAGAAGGAAGA